>Ga0315901_10001623_pt1 | contig 32338 bp, 47 predicted proteins | sample LakEriMetagenome_10_FD_203761 | JGI IMG/M metagenome (GOLD analysis project Ga0315901, IMG submission 203761) | Freshwater fungal communities from buoy surface, Lake Erie, Ohio, United States - Buoy 2 MA116 | ecosystem: Environmental > Aquatic > Freshwater > Lake | place: USA: Lake Erie, Ohio...
AGAAGAACAGGGACACATCTCTTTCATTTCAACATCTTTCATTCGTGGTATGTCTTTTGATGATGCTATTATTATTGTTGATGAGATGCAGAACTTAAATTTTGAAGAAATTGATACAGTAATGACACGTGTTGGCTATCGTTCTAAAATTATTTGGTGTGGTGATTATCGTCAAACTGACTTAAATAAAAGGAAGAATGATGTGACTGGAATTTTAAAATTTTTTGATGTTGCTCACCACATGCATGCTTTTACTAGGATTGAATTTACTGTTGATGACATCGTAAGAAGTAGTTTAGTTAAAGACTACATAATGGCAAAATTAAAGTATGAAGATAAAGTGGAACCGTAATAATGTTTACACATATACATCATGATATACAGCGAATACAGCGTGTTGAGACCCCAGATGGTAGACTCTACGAAACCCCTTCGGGTAAACGCTATCCTTCCGTCACAAGCGTTACAGGATTGCTTGGAAAAGAAGCAATCATCGCATGGAGAAAACGAGTTGGCGAAGAAGAAGCCAATCGTATCTCAACAAAAGCAGCAAATCGCGGAACAAGAATACACTCACTCTGCGAATCCTATCTCAATAATGAGTCTGTTGAACCAGATATCTTTGACTCAGAAACTTGGTCTACATTTAAACCAGTCCTCTCAAAAATCAACAACATACACTGCTTGGAAACTCCACTCTATTCTGACCACCTACAAGTCGCAGGAACAGTTGACTGTATCGCAGAATACGAAGGTAAACTTAGTGTTGTAGATTTTAAAACATCAAAAAGAATAAAGCGTAGAGACGACATTCATGGTTACTTTATGCAATGTGCTGCATATGCAGTAGCGTTCGAAGAACAAACAGGAATCTCTGTTCCGAAAATTGTGATATTGATGGCTGTTGATGATGAGTCGCCATTGATTTTCGAAGAAAAAAGAAACACATGGATCAACAAATTCATTGACTTAAGAAATCAATTTCACATTGAAAGAGGATATTAATGCGATTAAAAAATACAATGAAAAATTAATTGCTATTTAATAAAAACTATTATAAAATATTATATACGAGGGTGAAAATCCTCTTTATTTTTTGAAACACAGGAGAATTTAATGAAAACAGTTGGCGATAAATTAGAAGAATTTGCAGTAACAGGAGTTAATCCGATTGGTAGTAAAGGTGAACAATTTTTTGACATTACAGAAAAGTCTTTCGATGGTAAGTGGAAAGTTATTGTATACTATCCAAAAGACTTTACATTTGTATGTCCTACAGAGATTGTTGCATATGATAAGTTGTTCCAAGATTTCGCAGATCGCGACGCAGTTCTATTGACAGGAAGTACAGATAATGAATTTTGCAAAATTGCTTGGCAATCTTCTCATGACGATTTAAAGAATCTAAAGCATATTCAGTTTGCGGACACTTCTCGTGATTGGAATGTTTCATTAATTGAACAACTTGGCGTATTTTATGCACCTGCAGGCGCAGCACTTCGTGCTACATTTATTGTTGATCCAGATAATGTGATTCAACATGTCACAGTAAATAACCTGAACGTAGGTCGTTCACCTGAGGAAACTCTGCGTATCCTCGATGCTCTTCAAACTGGAGAGAAATGTGCATGTAATCGTGCTGTTGGTGGGGAAACTCTCTAATGTTGGAATGTATGATTGTTGGTGATAGTATAGCAGTTGGTGTAGCGATGGCTAGACCAGAATGTGTTAGCTACTCACGTGGTGGATGGAACAGCTGGCAATGGAATAAAGATTACTTGCAAGTAGCATCCACTCATAATCCTAAAACACTAATCATTAGTCTTGGCGCAAATGACCACAAAGGTGTTAAAACTGAACAAGAACTACGTAAAATGCGTTCGGCAGTAAAAGCAGATCGTGTATTTTGGATCAGTCCTGGAGCAGAAAGGAAACCTATTCCGCAAGATGCGATCGAAAGAATCGCCAAGGAGTACGGTGATATTGTTCTTCCTAGACCTTTACAACATATGAGTGCTGATGGTATCCACCCAACAGGTCGTGGTTACAAACTACTCGGCGAACAAACAAAATGAACAGTTTTGAGAAAATCTGGGCAAGAGCAACTGGTCACCTTATGGGTAACACAGATGATGATCGTCCAGATGTTCCTATTTTAAGTCTCAGAGAAGCAAGAATTGCGTTGTTCCTAAAAACATTTTGGGTAATTATACACGTTGTTACTTGTTTCTTTATTATCGCAAATACAATAAGACATTGGTAAACAATTATGAATTTTATAGAGACAATAAAAGAAGCGTTGCCAGAGTATGCGAAAGATACAAAATTGAATCTTGACGCAGTTCTTCTGCGAAGTTCTTTAGATCTAGACGAAGCAATGGGTTGTGCTGTTGCTTCTCTTGCGGCAACAGGTAATGGTAAGGTGCTTGCTGTTTTACTCGCAGACGCACCTGCTGAGGCGAATGCTGCTATGTGTGCTGCGAGTATTATGGCTCAGAACAATGTGTGGTATCCGTATGTTGAAATGGCTGAAGATTCAAACTTGGCTGGTCTACCACCACAGTTGCGTATGAACGCAATTACTACACATGGTGGTACGACTAAAGCAAGATTCGAAGCGTATGCTCTAGCATCATCTATCGTAGGCAAATGTCATTTCTGTGTGAAAGCACATTATGATACACTGCGTAAAGAAGGTTATACTGTTGAACAACTTCGTGACATTGGTCGCATTGCTGCAGTAATGAACAGTGTTGCTAAAGTGCTAAATAGTTAATATGGATAAAACTGAACTAAAACTTAGACAAATGTATCTTGATACAGCGAAAAAGATTGTTGCTTTTAATAGAGCAAGACATTTCGGACATTGTTAAGAATTGTTGTAATCCCTTCAAAGCGAAGGAGTTCTGGACGGGAGTTCGATTCTCCCCACCTCCACCAAAAGTATTATCGTCCCACACCAGACAATTAAAGTCGAAATGTCGTGATAATTCTTCTGATGGGGGTGACTAGGTTTCGACAGGGCTAGATAGTAGAGACGGCAACACGGGAATGTGAAACCCGCAGGATTGGGGAAACTCGGTCGAAGAAGCAAAACAAAGTAAACGCAAACGATGAAGTTTACGCATTGGCAGCTTAATTGCTGACTAGGGTTTCGATGGATGAACCTCGTAACAGAATCATCCATCATCTATACAGTTTTTAATTTTCGAAAGGTAGTAATTCTTAACTTATATGCAAAAATTTTACGTCGAAGATTGTCCTAAAAATAGAACAGTTGCTATGTGGATCAAAGAACAACTTTTAGAATGGACACCAGCAGCTAAACAATTATACTACGAGTCTGATTATGCAAAATACATGAATGTTGTATTTAAGTTTAAAGGAGACGTTAAAGGTCTTCAGGAATCTTTGGATACTGGTATTGCAACATATGGTAAATTTGGATGGAAATCTGCCGAAGGCGAAGATCCAACATATAGTGGTATTTCTGTTACTCACAATCCAAATTTACAATATGATGACCACAACATACATAACAGTAATCTCGGAACAAGTAAAAATCACCAAGCAGATTTTTATATGGGATCATCAGTAAATCATGAATTTGTGAAAGATAGTTATCTCGATGGTATGTCATTTAATGAGTTAACACCAGCAGCTTCGTATGGTTATCTTGGAGAATTACTTAGAAGCATACAAAAAAATGTAACTATTACAAGAAGTCGTATTGGTATTGTTAGTGGCAAAACTGCGCACTATCCAATGTTTCATTGTGATGTTGATACATTTGAACTTACTAGATTAAATATACCAATTAGATCTAATGATTGTTTTGCTTTCCAATTTGAAGGCGCAGAGCCGTATGTATTAGAAGAAGGTAAAGCATATACTTGGCAAACTAGAATGCCACATCGTGTGCTATGCTATGAACCAACTAATATTGATAGATCTAATTTAGTTATTGGTTGGTCTCCTTGGCTTTCTTATAATTACGAAGAAAAGTATTGGTATACAAATCAATACTATTTGAAGAAACATCCATTTGATATGCTAGTTGATGGTGATGTTACTGATCAAATTGAACTAATTGGAATGTTCTGATTTATAAATAATAGTATCCATTATTGGATCATGGTGATAGTAACCATGTAAAAAACTATCAACACTTACACACAACACAGAAAGGAAGTAAAATATGAGTAACATGACTCCGTTCGAGATTCGCCTTGAACTTTTAAAAATGGCGAAAGATATGCTTACTGAAGACTACTATGGTAAGCGTGAAGTAATTTCTAATGACTGGCAAGTTAAAATAGAAATTGCTAAACTAAATGGTGGAACTGTTCCTGATCATCCAGGATTTCCACAATATCCAACTGAATCCGATATCATTGCGAAAGCAAATGCATTAAATGGATTCGTTTCACAAATCCCCCAAACTACACAAGAAAAGACTACTATCAAAAAGTCCACCTGATATGGGATTGGAAGGCACACGCACAAGTTGTCTGTGCCTTCTCAAACTAATTAAGGAGATACAATGAAGTTTATAACAACTGTTTTATTAATTATCGTTGTTATTTTTGCATATTTACTCACAAGCGCACATGGAAAAATGTTAACATCGAATATTGTTAGTGTTCCATACGAATTTTTAAACGCAAAAGAAAAAAAAGAAATTGATTGTCTTGCTGATAACATATACTATGAAGCAGGATATGAACCAAAAGAAGGAAGAATAGCAGTTGCTGCTGTAACAATTAATCGTGTTAAGTCAAATAAATTTGACAGTACTGTTTGCGGTGTCGTTAAACAGAAAACATATGGAACATGCCAATTTTCATGGCTGTGCGATGGATCTGCAGCACGTAAACCAAATGCTAATATATACAATGAGGCGAGAGAATTAGCGCTCTATGTTTATTTCAATCATGGAGTAATTGAGGATCCTTCTAAAGGTGCTTTATATTATCACGCAGATTATGTAAACCCTCGATGGAAACTCGATAAGACCACAATAATTGGTCGCCATATATTTTACAAACCAAAAGAGGATTACTACATTTATGCTAGACAAACTAAACATTAAATTAGACACTGGCGATTCTAAACAAAATTTTTTGTTATTTATGGAAGAAGTAACAACTTCCTCATGCAAAAATATTGTTGAGTGGATCTTTCATTGTAATTTCTCTGAAGAAAATTTTGATGTATTAAATTTAATCATATGCACTCCTGGTGGTGATTTAAATGCAGCATTTGCTGTTATTGATACAATGAAAGGCAGCCACATTCCTGTTAGAACTATTGGTCTTGGGCAGATCGCTTCGGCTGGTCTGCTCATGTTCATTGCTGGAGAAAAAGGACAGCGTGTTCTTACACCAAATACATCTATTCTTTCACATCAATATACTTGGGGAGCATTCGGTAAAGAACATGAACTGTTTGCTCAAGTAAAAGAATTCGATCTTACAACCAAAAGACTGATTACGCACTATAAAAAGTGTACAGGATTGGAGGAAACTGTAATCAGAGATAAACTTCTACCACCACAAGATATCTGGTTATCTGCGCCAGAAGCGAAGAAGCTGGGTCTCTGCGATACAGTAAAGGATCTATACTAATGAGCGATGATATCACAAAAGAGCAACATTCAAAACGTATTCATAGCAAAAAAACTGCTGTAAAAAGGCAAGTTAGAATTGCTAAATCTCATGGAATAGAAGTAAAAGAACCACATAAGTTTGCTAAACATCATGCGCTAGATTGTGGGCAACCTGAGTGTATTCTTTGTGGTAATCCTAGAAAGATATGGAAAGAGAAAACTATTCAGGAAAAAAAATTTGATGAGATTCCATTAGAGGAGTAAATATGAATTGGTTAAAATATTCTGGACTGTTTATTACTATTACTGCAAATCCATTTCATTGGAGAGTTGGATTAGAGTATGGTAAAGATGAAATAAGTGGACCGAGGACTTGGTCTTGTAAAATAAACTTATTATTCCTCGGTCTTCACTTAGTTATTGATGATGGTTCATGGTAGACATATTGCCAATAATCTTATATGGCAAGAAATATAATTCAAGAAATAACATAACGTAGAAATCGAAAATCATTTCTTAGCGTTTTCTTCAGCTGCTTTTTTCTGAGTTGCTGCTGGAGCTTTTCTTTCAACTTTCTCTGGCTTTTTAATCTGTGGTTTTACATCAGATTTTGGTGGTTCTTTACATTCAATTTTACCAGCATTCTTTTTCTGAGAGCAATCAACCTTTGGGGCAGGTTTGTCTGCAGAATATGCTGGAAGAACGAATGAAAATGCAACAAAAAGACTTAGTAAGTATTTCATCTTATGCTCCAAAAATGTGAACTGCTTCGTTATAGTGCTTGATACGATCATCAAGACCAATCGTACCACCATTAATTCTCTTAGTCATTCCAACAAAATCGCCTGCGTCAGCAAATGTGTTTAGATCATTTGCGTACCAGAACCAGCATCCAGAATGAACTGCGCCACGTGGTGTTTCTAAATATTCAGCTGCGTCTTCTGGAGAAATACCAGCGTAGTTTGCGAAATTAACATAATTGTTTTTACCAGTTAACTGAATCAAACCACGACCACAGTAACGGAAGCCATCACCAGATGCTTCATCGCCATTACCCATACGACCACCATAAACTACGTTGGCAATTTTTTCTGGTTGACGAGCATACTGATTTGCGTCACGATTTGCTCCAAAATATTTTGGGAAAATTTTGTTAAGTCCATCAGCAGAGTAGTTTAAATTTTCTTTTAAGACACGATAACCACCTGACTCATGAGCAGTTTGCGCAACAAAAGCTGCAACTCTACCAACTGATGTAATTTCAAATACTGGTAATAATTCGTTTAATTCATTAAACCAAACATCAACACCATATGCTGCATTTGGAATGATATGTGATAATTTCTGAGATGTAAATTCAAATTCAAAGGACATTGTTATTCTCCTGGTTTTCTAATAATTGGTGGAACTGCAACTCTCGGTGGAACTGCAACACTTGGGGGAACACTCGCTGGCTCAACTGGGTCTGGATATGCTGCTGGCATTCCCATTGATGGTGGCGAAACTGGTCTAATTGGCAGTGGACTTAATGCTGGTGTTGCTGGTGTTGGTTTGTTTACGCCAGAAGCCATATCTAATGCTTTCTTTCTTGCCTCTGGATCATTACCTGCCAGCATAATTCCCGACAGCGTTCCAGTTAAGAATGTTGCGATAGGAATAATCAACTCAAAAAATTTCTGATCAATTGGAGAAATTGCATTAAGTGGTTGAGTTACAAAAATAATTGAGTAAAGAACAACGAAAACAATACCAGTCAATGTTAATGCTAAACAGATTCCAATAAAGAATCTTAGTCGAGCCATCAACTGATCTTCTGTATATATGAAATTTTCTTTATTTTCCACAGTTTGTTGCTCCTTGTGTAGAAATATTTTTAGAAGGTTCGATAGTTTTTTCATCAGGCGGTCCTAGTCTGGGATCACGTTGTCCCTTAAAAATATGTTCTGGACATTGTCTAGTCACATCACATAATGGTTTTTTACAAATATCTTTATCCCAGTTTGCTGGGTCTTGGCATGGATAACGGAATCGATCACCACCAAAAATAGCCAAAGCCAGTGGTAAAAAAATCAGTAAAGCCAACCATTTAAATAATTTTTTATCGTTCAACATTCCCTCAGCTTTCTATTATTTCTGTTATTTTGCTAGTGGGTTATCCAATGCCTTTTGAATGCGAGAATCTACGTCTTTATTTAGTTGTCTTAATGCTTGTTCGGTTTCTTTCTTAATTGTGCGAACTTCAACTTCAGTCTCACGCTGAGATTGTTTGGCGCCTCTCTCAACACTATCAACTACAGTTTCCAATTTACGTAGATCGTTCTTAAGATCGTTTTTAATATCACGTGTGTAGTCTGCTGTTTTCTGAGAATTCTCCTCAATAACAGAAAGACGCTTGTCAAACTCAGAAAGATCTGGAGCTACATATTTCTCAATCTTTGTTTTCATATCTTGGTAAGATTTGTAAACCTCAAACGCACCATATAAACCACCAAGCACAGACGATACAATAGTAAATGCTACCATTAGTTTTGCTGGAGTAAACTCGTACCCACCAATACTAATTACTGTATCTTTACTAGCATATTTCTTTACTGCTGCTTCTGCTTCATCAATTTTTTTATTGACGTCTTTAATTTCTTCTGGCATTTTTGTTTCCTTTATTTACTTCGTTCTAGTTGTTTTGCGATACTTCTCATCTTAATTAAATCTGATGCGCTTGGACCATTTCCTTTTTCTTCAGCCTCAGCTTTAAGTATTTTTTGCTCTTCAATTTTAAAATAAAAAACATAAGCTGAAATTAAAACTATAATTTCTAAAAGATAAAAGATCATAAATGACTCAAATAATGTATTCATTTGTATTGTGCGTCAACCATTTCTTGATGCAATCTATCTGCTCCCCCAAACATTCTTCTACCAACTGTGCGATTATCAATTACATCTTTTCCATATTGTCTTTGTAATTGTCTTTGAAGAATATCTGGAACATTTGACTGCGCATATGTAGAGAATCCTGGAACAAAACCCATCGCCCCGATTACATTTGTTTGTATTGCTACTTGCGCTTCAAATGTAACAGCGTTTTCTACTCTTTTCATTTCTTGCTGCGCTTTTTGATTCGCTTCTTTCCTTGATTCTGCTCTTATTTCTCCACCAGATTTACCTTCATTAGTTCCAGGTTTTTGATCAGATCTTTCTGATCTTGGTTCTGCTCTTGCTGATTGCTGTGGCTGTTGTCTTTCGCTTGAGGAAGATGCGTTTCTAGTTTCTGTTTTATTTGTTTGTTGCGTTTGAGCAGATCCTTGAGTATTAGTATTTGTGTTAACAATTTGTTGTCCTCCCGATGGCGCTAATTGAACTGTGGCTGTTGCGTCTGGCGATACAGAAGTTGCTTTTGTTTCAATCACGCTATCAACATTACTATCACCTGTTTTAGAAACTTCTGTTTTTACCCTACCATCGTTTGAAATAGAAGTAGATGCTTCTGTTCTTGATGGTTTGTTTTCTGTTGTTTTTGTTGTAGTTGAAGTTCCAGTAGTGTCGATTCCTAAAACACTTTGTTTAGCGTATGCTTCAGCGTAATTCGGACAGTCTGTTGCATAAAGACCATTTAAATTACACTGTTGTGTTTTGTATGCCGATGCGTATCCAGTACAGCCAGTATGGTATAGTGGATTAGCAGTACATTGCTGATTATAATATGCTTGTTGATATCCTGGACACCCAGTGTCATACAACGCATTTAATGTACATTGCTGAGCATAATATGCTGCTTGATATCCAGGACAAGATTGCGCATATAGCGGATTGATATTACATTGTGCTGTTTGATACCCAGGACAAGATGGGTCATATAAAGAATTTAATGTACATTGCTGAGTAAGATATGCAGCTGCGTATCCAGAACATGATTGTGAAGAAAGCGGATTTGATACGCAAGGATCTGCAGTGTAAACTGCTTCACTGTACATGTTTGTTATGCTCGAAGCGCCAAGAGTCCATGGCGACATAGCAAATCCACCTAATGTTGACATTGGTAGAGAAGAACTAAATCTAAACTGTTTTGAATATGTACCAGATGCTCCGTTATTATTACCATTGTGCGTGTTAGATTCACTAAACAATGTAGCGCTGTTGCTATCTGTAATAACAGTCGCAACTCCAGCGTCTGAATAGTTCCAACCTGTTAAGCAAAAACCAAATAAATCAAACATAGCACATTGTCTTCCTGCGACATTGTATGTGTAACCATAATTAAATCCGTGTATAGTAGCACCAGCGCCAGCAAATGCTAATGCTTGATTAATCGCATACGCTTGCGTTCCAGTTGTTCCTGTAAATAAATTGTTACTTGTTACTACATTATTATAACCAGGACATGATGGAGAATATGCAGGATTAGTTACGCAAGGATCAACTGTATACTGCAAACTTAAAGAGGGGTTGCGAACTTGTGGTCCATAATAACCTGCCCAAAATCTAGCATCTTTACCTGTAAACGATAATTCTAAATTAGATAAACCTGATAAAGAATAGTCTTGAGCAAACCATTGTGTACCAGAATAGTTTATAAAACCACCAGACTGTTGTGGATAGTTGTAGTTGTATGTCTGAAGAGCATTTCCTCCAGAATCTTTTAATACAACTTGACCACTCAATGTTCCATACTGCCCAGTTGTTGAATCATTGTTAATATTCCATGAATAATTATAGCCACCAACTTGTATTCCTGTTCCAGACAATGCTTGGTTTATCGCGATTGTTTGCGCAGCAGTTGCTGTCGTATATCCAAATATAATTGTGTTAGTTCCAGGATTAAATGCTGGAGTAGTTCCTCCAGATAATCCACCATTTTGTCCTTGCACAGTTCCAGTCCAAGCGTTTACTGTTGGGTTTAATAGATTTGATGTTTGATTGTATGTTGCGTTAGGTGATGGTTGTGTTCCTACTACTTGAGCAAACAAGTTACTTGATGTTAATAACAATAACAATAAAATTTTTTTCATAGTTTATCTTTTTGTTACTATACCTTGCTTTATTGCTGCGCTTTGATGTTCTAACCAAATACCAACAAACCCAATTATTACACATACTGCTGCGAATATTTTAGCCATGATTATAACTTATACAGTTTAAAAAAATATACGAGTAACGCAGCTACACCAATGCAGTACCATAATAAATCTTGAACTTTTTGTCTATCTTTATTAATGAACTTCATATCCTGCGCATTTTGTTCTTGTATCTCGCCTTTATATTTTTCTACTTTAGTCCAAGCATCTTTACCATGTTTTGCTGTTAAATCTGTTTTTAATTTTTTAACTAACTCTTGTCTTTCAAGTTCTTCCTCAAATTTACGTATAGCTGCTAGTTCTGTATTGATTAAAAGTTGTTCTTGTTGACGTCTTTCTTGCACTCTTCTTTTCTGTTCATTCTGAACAGACTTTTCCATATCGCTCTGTATCTCACCAACAAATTTACCAGTATCATCCCCAAGTTTTTTGGCTTGTTTTAAAGCATTTAGACCATTGGATATGTCCTTGGGGATTTCCATTTAATTGTCTTTTTTCTCTGCTGGTTTGCTCAGATCAATTACTGGGGGTTTTACTGCATAGTTACCAATATTATCTTTTTTAAAGTTATCAAGAACTCCACGTGATTTCCATTCTTCTTTCGCTGCTTCACCAATTTTTCCTTCTACTGGGCATGGTGTTCCTGCTGCTATCATTGCTGTAAAGATTCTTTCATCTTGACACAATGTTGCTACGGCAGCAACTTTCATTCCCATATCGTATAAGTTCTTTGCTAATTTAATTCTTTCGCAATTCATATCTCTCATTGTACCGCCCATAGAGATACCAAGAATCTGCGTTTGCACTGCTCCTGATGCTGCAACTGCGCAGACATCGTTATTAATAGTTGTGATTGCTGGAGCCACCGCAGTTGGAGGTGGCGATTTTACTGTTGTTTCAGAAGTGCTTCTGGAAGTCGAATCAGTTGTGACCGATGTTTGGGCGATCGCAGGGGACAAATACATGACAAAAAGCACGAATAATGCGAACTTTTTGTTCATTTTACTACCTTTGTTGGGTTATATTTCTAATAATTTTTGGCATATGCCAACTATATTTAGTGCATTGATTGATTTGCTTGACAATAAGTAGTATTGTATAGTATAATGTATCTAGTTTGGAGAAACTATGGACAAAGAATTAATTGATTTAAAAAACCGAATTATAAATCATGGGATGTTCTGGGGAGAACACAACTATCCAAAAGGATTTTATTGGGACATTCGCGAAGTTGTGCTACAGGGTAAATGGTTAAAAATTGTAGCACAAAAAATGTGGGAAAAAATTAAGCCACACAATATACAACTTATATTTGGAACTGGAAGTGGAGCAACACCAATTCTTTCTGCAATTCAAATGATTGCATCTGAAGATGGTGTTGAATTACAAACACTTATAGTTAGAGAACAAAGAAAAGATAGAAATAGAAAAAAAATTATTGAGGGAACATTACCAAAGCACAAGGTAAGAGCATTTTTTGTAGATGATATGATGAATGATGGGAACACATACTACAAAATTCGTCAGACATTAATGAAAGAGACAAACAATGTTGACATAATTGGGTGCTGCACTGTTGTAGATAAATGGTCTCAAACTGGTTCTAGAAGAATTATGATAAAGGGAACAAAGTTTGAAACACTTTTTTCCAAACACGATTTTTATACGAGAATCGATCCTTGGATTTGGGAAGGTAAATTTGAATCTGTAACATCTGGTAAAAGATTATTTACCAGAAAAATAATTAAAAAACAAATTTGGCGTTGTATGGATAATAACATAAACATGCAACACATAAAAAGTCCTGTTTTGATAAATGAGAATAATGTTTATTGGGCGACCGACTATGGTAAACTTATGTGTCATAAACTTGAAACAGGAGAACCACAATGGGAAAGGCAGCAAAAAAGAATTATTATTGGTAAGATTATTAATTATCCAACTATTGTTGGAGATTCTTTATATGTAAATGGATATGATGGTATAAGTTTAAAAATGAACAAATACACTGGTGAAATTAAATGGCAAAATAAAGTTTGTCATACATTTCATTCTTCAATTACACCTGATCCGAATAGAAAACAAGTGTACACTTGCACTGAAAATGGTGAACAAATAGGTTATATTGTATGTCTTGACTCTGATACAGGTATACCTAAGTGGAAATATAAAACAAATAAGTGGATTCCATGTACACCAAATGTAAAAGATAATGTTGTTGTTACAGGAACAAATGACAATGTAATACATGCTGTTGATGCAGAAAATGGAAAACTATTATGGTCTGCGAAATCTGGTATGATAAGAAGTAAACTAATTTTCTTTAAAGAAACTGTAGTATCTTTTGATGAACGTGGTATGTATAGAATACATAATATGTATACAGGAGAACTTATTTTTGAAAGGTGTTTTGGAAAATCTTTTCATCCCAATCTTGTAGTTGATAAACTAAATGATCATATTATTTTTACAAATAATACATATGATGGCTATATGTTTGCAATTGATCAAAACGGAAATCAGAAATGGATGGTACAGTTAAGAGGAGAACAGTTATGGTCTCCACAGTTACTTAACAACAGACTTTTGTCAGTTTCATACAATGGTTATCTTTCTATGATATGCGCATCGACTGGTGAAAAACTTGCGTGTGATTTTTTAAATTATAAAGTTTCTTCACCACCAGCATGGAATCAAGATTATTTGGCAGTTAACAGTTTAACACAAGGACTTTTTGTTTATAGGATATAACATGAAATATAAAATTTTAGCGGATATGCATTGTGATAGAATTGTGTATTTTACATCTAACATATCAGAGCATACAGAAATAGATGATAATCTTTACATATGTTTTTATGATGGAGAATTACCGAAAACTCCAAAAGAAATGACACTTAGAAATTGTTGGTCTTGGAAATGGGATTCTGTAAATAACACATTAAATTATGCAAATCAATCTGTAGAAAAACAGATTACTCTTTTCGATCAAAATAAAAATTCAGCAAAACAAGTTCTTGTAAACGTAATTAATAAGGCAAGAAAAACTGTTATAAACAACTATGCTTTTGATGCTTATACACAATCAAGAATATATGAGGAGTTGACAAAACCAAAAGAAGAACAATTCTATATTAATTCTATCGCAGAAATAACAGGTAAACCAAGAGAAGACGTGTTTTCCGAATACAGTAAAAAAAGAAAAAAGTTTGAGGATGTTCTATTTCTATCAGAAGTTACCAGAATACATTTCGAACAACTAATTGATAAATGTAAAACTTCTGATGAACTTTATAGAATTCGAAATGACATCGCAGAGGTAAATATACTAGAAAAATATAAAGATTTAGAAAAATAATTTGACATAAATTAAAGAACTTGTATAATTACTATGTAGGGGTTGATATAGAGGTTAGTAAGCACTAACTTAATACCCTTACAGACTGTAAGGTTAATGCTTGACAAATATTCGGAAAGAGAGTATACTAGTCTTATAGTGAATAAAAAGGAATTTTACAATATGAATGAAATTGAAAAAGAAATTATGTTAATTACACAAGAAGAATGCGCTGAGGTAACTCAAGCAATCAGTAAAGTGTTTCGGTTTGGAATGAATGATTCATACAAAGGTGTAACGAATCGTGAACATCTTGAGGAAGAAGTTGGTGATCTAATGTGTATGATCGATCTTCTCATTGAGAGTGGTGTTATTAATGAAGCAGCAGTGATGACTGCGAAACATGAGAAAATGAATAAGTTACAAACTTGGTCAAAGATTTTTTCAGAAATTAATTAGAATTACTAGACAACTATGCACACGTGGCAGAGTGGTCCAATGCAACAGTCTGCAAAACTGTAAAGTCACTGGTTCGAATCCAGTCGTGTGTTCCAATGCTTGACATAAAAAAGAAATAGTAGTATAATATAAGTTCAGAAGACCTCTATAAATCTTGTGTCGAATCGCAAGTTTGAGGCAAAGTAGGGTGGGGGAGTGAGCGGGATCGTCACGCCTATTCTTAAATAACAGCCGACAGTCGGGATGACTCTCATCGTGCCCCTTGTGATTTGCGGGATTAGTTTAATGGTAAAACTACAGATTTCCAATCTGTTGTCGTCAGTTCGATTCTGACATTCCGCTCCATTGTATAACGGAGATGTAGGAAAATTGGTAACCCCAGCTGACTGTAAATCAGCCACCTCTGGTACTGCTTGTTCGACTCAAGCCATCTCCACCAGATTAAATTTTTTGACGCAGAGTATGGAAGTGGTCTATCCGCTTGGTCTCATAAGCCGAGAATCGCAGGTTCGAATCCTGCCTCTGCAACCAGTTTGTTGTCTAGTAGCTCAGTCGGTAGAGTAGGTGACTGTTAATCACTTGGTCGGTGGTTCGAGCCCACCCTAGACAGCCAGTTTTGCCCTGTTAGTTAAATGGTATAACAGTTGATTTGTAATCATCAATTGGCAGTTCGATTCTGTCACGGGGCACCAAGTAACCGAGTGTAGCGCAGTCTGGTAGCGCATCTGCTTTGGGAGCAGAGGGTCGCAGGTTCGAACCCTGCCACTCGGACCATTTTATAGGAGATATAGTGAAGTTAGAAAATATATTTTCCAGCTTTGTTACTACAGATATTCTTGATATAGATAACGACAGTATCTACAGTTATTGTAAACAAATTCAAAAAGAGAGGGGTCTTGACGATGTACATCAGCACCACCTTTCAATGCATGAACCTGAGATGATTGAGTTGTATAATGCGATTGAGCAAAGACTTCCAGTATTAAATCAGATGTTTGCTCTTAAAGACGGCATTGAGCAGAGACTATTCAATGGTTGGGTTAATTATGAGACAGGTAAAACTATTGTAAAACCACATAATCATGCTAGGCAATTTTTAACAATAGTTTATTATGTTTATGCATCGAAAAATAGTGGTGAGTTATATTTGATGAATCCTAATGATTCCCATACATATGTTGTTCCTTCTACTCATCGTGGACATGCGTGTAAAGAATGGAATGAATATAATAATGCAATTCACATTATCAAACCAGAGCCAAAAAAATTAGTAATATTTCCTAGCTGGATATTCCACTATGTAGTTCCATGTAACACTGAAAGAATTTCAGTCGCATTTAACACTAGATTATTTGCAGGTTCGTACGATTTAAATTCAGCATTAGGTATGTAAGTATTTGTCGCCATAGTTCAGTGGATAGAACAACAGCCTTCTAAGCTGTGGGTCGGGGGTTCGATCCCCTCTGGCGACGCCAAATTATGGAAGATGTGTTGCAAGGTGCGACAGGAGTTTGCTAAACTCTCGTTCAGAAATGGGCTGACAGGTTCGATTCCTGTATCTTCCGCCAAATTATGGAGAGTTGGTCGAGTGGTCTATGGCGCTAGTCTTGAAAACTAGAGACTCGAAAGGGTCCGTGAGTTCGAATCTCACACTCTCCGCCAGATAAAAATAGTAATAATATTGGGCTGGTAGCTTAATGGTAAAGCGTTCGACTCATAATCGATTGAGTGAGAGTTCAATTCTCTCCCAGCCCACCAAGGAGATAAAATGCAAGTAGATGATTATCTAAAAGTATTTAATGTTATTCCTAGCACAGTATGTCAGGAATTAATAAAAGAATATGATAGTGATCCAGAGTGGCAACAACATAAATGGTATACTGCTGCAGACGACACTAAATCTTCTTTACATAATAAAGAACTTGATGTATTGTATCACAAAAAATTAACTGTATTAGAACAGTATCTAGCACAAGCATTGATGGGATATTATAATGAAACTGGTCTTAAAGATCTAGTGACATATCATGGACCCATTAGACTTAACAAATATAAAACTGGAACAGTTATGTCACAGCATTTTGATTTAATCCGTAGAAATAAAAATGATGGTATACCTGTTTTGACATTTCTTGGATTAATGAATGAAGATTTCGAAGGCGGAGAGTTTGTTGTAAGAGATAAAGTAGTAGAATTTAAACAAGGCGACATTATGATTTTTCCATCAACATTCATATACCCCCACAGAGTAGAGGAAATAACTAAGGGTACACGATATTCGTTCGTAGCATGGGCATATTAAAGCGAGTGTGGTGGAATGGTATACACAGGAGACTTAAAATCTCCCGTCTTTGGACATGAGGGTTCGAATCCCTCCACTCGCACCATTTGGAGTTTAGTATGAGGTTCAGACAAAAAATAGATATCCAAGAAGTAAAAGAATTTATCAACAATTGCGGACCAGAAACAAAAATCTATATCGGTTGTGATTCTGAGAGATATAAAGTTGGTAAACAATGGTTTGCTGATTACATCCTTGCAGTTGTTGTTCACATTAATGGCAACAATGGTTGTAAAATTTTTGGAGCAGTTCAAAAAGAAATTGATTATGACCAGAAAAACAATAAACCAAGATTACGTTTAATGAACGAAGTTTATAAAGTAGCAGAACTGTATCTGGAACTTGCTATTGAAATTTCTAATGACATTGAAGTTCATCTAGATATCAACCCAAATGAAAACTATGGTTCTTCGTGTGTTATTAATGAGGCTGTTGGTTATATTCGTGGTATGTGTAATGTCATACCAATGGTTAAACCGCAAGCATTTGCTGCTTCATATGCTGCCGACAGACTAAAAGGATTACAACAATATGGATAAAAAAAATGTAACACAGATCGTTCGTTCTTTTGTTCGAGATTACCCTATGGTTGGGACTAATGTTCGGGATTGGAGACCAGAAAGATCCCCAAACTTTTTAGAAAATACTAGATTTAATTCTCTTCATAAATTGAAAAGGAATGAAAAAGAATTTAATAAAACCATTGACATTAATGCTGAGATTTAGTATAATAATATATGTAAGGTTGAAAATATAACTGGAGAATATAATGGAAATAAAGATTAAGAAAGTAGAAAATGGTTACTTCGTTGAGGTAAACGGAGAATGTGAAGGCGAATATTTTGAGAAAGAGTATGTATTTCCAAAGTATTTTCAGGTTCAAAAATTTGTTAAGGAACATTTAAACAATGACAATCGAGGAAGCAACTAGAGTTGTAGTAAATAAAGAGGGCGATTTGGTTAGCGCATATAATTTTTTTGTGCTACAAAAAGCGAAATTAGATAAATACTTTACAGAGTTTCTTGACTCTAACGAAAAAGAAATGAGCGAAGATAACTATGATTCTCCTGCCTGGAAGCAGTATAGGGTCATGTTAAAAGATTATGAGACAGTCGAAAAATTCATTACTACAAGTAAATATTACATTACCAAACATGTTTGAAAACGCAAAACAGTTTTCTTTGTATATCGAAAAGGTTGTGCAGGAAAAACGCATGACGCACATGGATGCTGTTCTTGAATATTGTAAAGAAAATTATTTAGATCCGCAAGACATATCTAAATTGATCAATAAATCTCTTCGTGATAAGATTAAAGTAAATGCTACAGAACTCAACTATTTCCCAAAACAAGCAACACTTGATATTTGACCGAGCACATAAAGCATACCAAATGTATCTGGCAGTAAAATTGCATTTTATGTCAGACAAGTATGACATTACAAAACATAGGGGTCGTGTTATGACTTCTAAAAGTAATTTTGCATACAGCAATAGAGAACATCTCTTCAATAAGTTTGCTGATAAGTTCGACAATAAACAACAGATGGCGCAATATCTTATTGCTAACTTTGCATATGGCGCTTGGGGCAACACTGACATTGTTTATGGAACATCAGAATCAGATGAAAATTTTAAAGAATGGAATCGTAGAAAACAATCTATGACCCAAATTTTTAAACAAGATCTAAGTAAGGTTCGACTTCATTTTGAGACAAATAATATAAATTTTGAATCTGATCTTGATGCAAAATTTCCAAGAGTTCCCGATCTATTTCAGTTGTATCTTGGTAAGCATATTACACTTGAGACACTGATTATCTTGGACAATCATCATCCGTTTTTAGACAACTGGAAAACAAATCTTGGTAGTCTATTCTCTGATGAGATTCGTAGGGTGATCAAAGCAAGACCATTTGTCAAGTTTGATCGAATTAAAACAGAACCAATCTATGTGGGGTTTATTCAAGAGTTTTAAAATGGGGCATACATTTCGAAAAGAAAAGTCAATTGATGACTATAAAAAGAACTACAAAAAAATCATGGTTCAAGATATTGAAAGAAAACAAACTAAGAATAAAAAGATCATTGAGTTTGATCAAGAATTTGATGATGATTTCGAAGATGAATACGACAGCGACTTCGATAATTCTATTGATGATGAAAAAAATAATTACTTTACAAAAAATAGAAAGTAGAGTATTATAAATAGTTGTATAGCATGACTAATGTGACATACGACAAAACTTTATACACTTTTATACGACAAAGGAAAATATATGGATATCGCAACACTACGCAAATCACGTCAAACTGACTTTACGAAAATTCTCGGAGAGTTTGACAAAATCTCCAACCCTTCTGGAGATTCAAAATCCTACGAAGACGACCGATTCTGGAAACTGACTGCTGACAAAGCAGGTAATGGTACAGCAACTATTCGCTTTCTACCACGTGTAGAGGGTGACGAGTTTCCTTGGGTTCGTATCTTTAATCACAGCTTCCAAGGTCCAACTGGTAAATGGTACATCGAGAATAGTTTAACTACTCTTGGTGAAAACGATCCTGTTGGCGAACTCAACTCTCGCCTGTGGAACAGTGGCTCTGAAGCAAATAAAGAAATTGCTCGCAAGCAAAAACGCAAGTTAACATATATTATGAACATTCTTGTGCTTAATGATCCTGCTAAACCAGAGAACAATGGTAAAGTGTTCTTGTTCAAGTTTGGTAAGAAAATCTTTGATAAGATTATGGATAAAGCCAAGCCAACTTTTGAAGATGAGAAACCAGTATTGGTATTTGATCTTTGGGAAGGCGCAGACTTTAAACTACGTATGCGTAAAGTAGATGGTTACTCTAACTATGACCAATCTGTTTTTGCAGAACCAAGCGCACTTTTTAACGCTGATGAAACAAAACTCCTTGAAGTTGCTTCGAAGCAATATAAGTTGTCAGAGTTTCTTGCGGCAAAGAACTTTAAATCTTACGACGAACTCAAGCGTAAGTTGGAAATGGTTCTTTCTGGTGGAGGTGTAGTTACTACTGCTGCTGCTATGGCAGATGAAGAAGAAGCAGAAGCACCTGTTCGTGCCAGTAAACCTGCTTTAGTTCCTAAGACAGCGAAACCTGTAGAGGATGATGAAGACGATATGTCTTATTTTCAAAAACTCGCTAACGAGTAAAAAGAAAGGGAGCTTCGGCTCCCTTTTTTATTTCCAGCAAGGTCCAGTATAATCAATGAATAACATATATCTGGTACCTTTGAGTATTGGGGTTATTTCTGTTCGCTTCATACATGGCCAAAACATAAGGTAACCTCTTTCTCTTCTTTGCGCTAATGTTGGTATAGCTGTCCAAAAATTATATAAAATTATTTCTGATCCCTCATATTCATTGCCAGGTGTTAGATTAACGCATGCGAATATTTTATTGTGTCTATCTTTTGATAACCAATTAATCCTTGCGCATTGCGAGATAAAAGATTTTTCATCACCATCAAATTTCATTATTCGAGCTTCTAAAGTATAATCAGTATCTAGAAAAAACATTGTTTCATTTGCTGTTTTGACAACATCTGTAATTCTGTCAAGCAGTGTGCGAATACCCTCATCGTTAGTGTCAATTTCAGTTTCTGTCGATATTTGTTTTATTGTTCTTACTACAGGAAGTGATTGATTTCTAAACTTCGATCTCTCAAAAGATTTGTCTTTATGCAAATCAATTATATACTGACACTCCGTGTCACTCAATAAATTGCTTTCAAAAACAATATCTGATATCATTATAATTACTCCAGTTATTAATAGGTCGGGCTTGGTTGGTATCTTCTATCTAACCATTTTTGGAATGAGGAATCGTTATTCTTAGATGATTTTCCTTCACCTTTTACATTATTATTTACAACATTTGTTGTGTTTGGAGCAACGACAGTATTATTTGATGTTGGGGGACTAGAGGGTTTTTCAGCATCCGCTAACTCATTTCTCTTCTGCGATATTTCTCCAGCTCTATCAACTGGTAATGTAGATACTCCAGATAAGTTTGCTTCTTCTGCGCCACCAGCTGCTTGTTTTCTATAAGCCATCGCTGCTGCTTGTTTGTCTTGAGCATTTGGTGTTGATCTACCAAACCTTTTTGCTTCATCCATAGCGAGTTGTTCAACAGTTTTTGGACCAATACCAGAATCAGGTGATGCTGAAGTTGCTGCTGGTGTTGATGAAACTGGTGTTGCTGTTGTTGTGGGTAATTTTGAAACTCCAGACTTTTGACCAATACTAGAATCGGGTGTTGCTGATGTTTGTTGAGGTTGTAGAGATGATGGTTGCTCATTTTTCTGTAGAGCCTGTCCTTTTACACTACCAGCGCCAGCAGCTTGAATTTCTTTCTTAAATTTGTTAATCGCCTCTTTACGTGCAGCACTCTCTGCGCTTCTTCTTACCATTTGTTGATTTCTAGGTTCTGGGTTTTTAGAGAAGGGATCCTTTGCTATTAACTCCTCAATTTTCTTTTGTTCAAATTCTTTAAACTTAGTATAATTTTCTGGATCTTTTTTAGCAAAATCAGCCTCACTAAATTCTATGTCCTGTGATGCGTTTTCTGTTTTCGAAACTCCACTCTTAGCATCTAAATATGCAGTTTCTTTCTTTATTCTTTCAGCTCTCGCTTCATTAGCAATAGTTCCACCAAACAAACTACCAATTTTTTCTAAACCCCTTGCTGGTGCGCTTTGTAATTTTTCTAAGAATGATGCTCTCTGCCAATTAGCATCATCTTGTTTCTCATCAATCTCATTTTTACCATACCCCAATGCTCCTAGTCCAGCATCAACTGCGAATGGAGCTGCTACCATAGCTGCTCCTGCTGCAATAGTAGAACCACCACCAGCCATAAAACCTTTTGCTCCTTTAGCAAGTTTGCCAAGAGTACCAATTTTTCCAGCTTTACCACCTTTACCAGGCAAATCAATATCTAATAATGATCCACCACCCTCACCAGCTGGTTTTTCTGCAATAATTTTAAGAGAGTCAACCATATCTTTTGTTCTTTTAAGCATTTCTTTTTGATAGTCATCTGTGATTGTATACAGAGCCATCAAATCATCACTTGTTCTTTTTTGTATATCTAATTGTTCTTTTCTTAGTGCGTTTGCTTCTATTTCCTGCTCAGATGAAATTAACTGTGTTTCCTGTATAACTGCATTTCCAGCACTATTTGAGTTGCTCGCAGATCCAGCGCTTGGTGATGGACCATATATACCCATTCTATTTTTTTCTTTTTCTTCTGCAGTGTTTTTATAAGATTCAGCTAAACCTTTAAATCCTAATGTCTCTAGAAAGGTAGATCCTGTTAAACCAGCGCCTGTAACACCACCTGTTACTCTTGGTCTAATATTTGTTTCGTACTGTTGTTTAAAAGTAGATGCCATATTTTTGGCTGTTTCTTTTAAATATTGCGCAGTGTCTCCAAGATCTTTTTTCATATCTTTTCCACCACCAGTATAAGTTAATTGATCTAAGATTGTCATCTATTTCTTTCTCTTAATCTTTCTTTTTCTTCTTCTAAATATGAAAGCAACAGCGAAACGTAAACTTCTTTTTCGTATGGTACCATAAATTCGATGTCCTCAAGCGAATATTTATGGTGTTGCATTAAACCAAAATTTGTCTTATAATAATTGATAAGATTCTCATGACTAAGGTTTATCAAAAAAAATTTTCAATTCCTTCAACAATATAGTGATTATCTGTTTCACATTTTGGACATACCACAGAAACTTTTTGTACTAGTTTTGGTATTGACTCAAAGAAATTTTTGATCTTATCTGCGCAATCCCTTGGAAGAGCTTCAATAAATTTAATCAATTCTTCTTCAGTTTGATCTTTTGCAGAATAAACTGATTCGCTATCATAAATTGATTCAATAGATCCAGCGATAATTTTTAATACTTGATTTGGATCCGACTCATTCATTTGTACAATTTTCTTCAATAGAATAGGATCAGCATATTTCATTACAATACCAACATTATCGTATAGATCTATTTTGTTTGTATGATTCTCTGGCTTTGCTAGTGTTGGACTAATCTTAAAAGTCGCTTTTGTTTTTTCTGCACACGCATCATTTCTACATGTAAAAAATAGTGAAACTTCTTCACCAACTGATTTAACTCTAAGTTCACAGAACAGCCATTCAATATCAAATATTGGCAGCTCATCAAGATTAATCTTTTTATCTACGATGCAGTCTTGGATAACACTCTTAACTGTATCAATCATTGTTAATTCTTCCTCGCTTTGTTGTGCGAGGAGAAGGTTTTTCTCGTCTTTCACTAAGAAAGGTCTATACTTAATTTCTTTTCCATTTGATGGAAGTTTTGTTGTATAGATTGGATGTTTGTAAATAGGCAAAGCCATTATTAATCTCCTTTAGTCATGTTCTTGATAAGTTTGTTCAAGTCAGATGTGCTACCAACAAAGATAGCATTGTTGTTTGTCACTTGTTTTTTTGAATCGCCTTTGGGTTCGTCTAGTTTTTGTTTCTGCTGATGAAGATCCAACAGCTGTTGATTTATGTCAGCAAGTTGTTTTATTAAATTACCAACGACTTCAAATGCTCTTGGGTGTTCGCTTTGTTGCGCAACAGCCAGTGCAGTTTGTAGAGCAGATTGTCCGTCAAGCAATAACATATGTAAATTATTTCTTGCTGCATCAAAATCTGTTTCTATTCTATCGCCTGATATGGGTGGTAAGAGTTGTTGTGGTTTTTCTGGTTTTGGAGAAACCTCAACATCAAACACTTCACTTAAATTTTCATCAACTTTCATTCTTTGGTTTTCCTTCTGACATAGCAATAATTTTTTCTTGTCCACGACTCCATGCTGCAATTCCTAATACAGCTCCCATAGCCATGTGAAACAACCCAGCACCTTGAAGTGTTAAAGGTTCCCAAGGTTTTATTAAAACGACACCATTTGTGCTTTGAAAAATTGCCCAAAGAACTGGATAGATAATGAAATCTGTAATACATACTGTCATGTACATCCAGCCCATGGCTGGTCTCCATTTTCTATTCATCCAGTCTTCGACTTTATTATTCATCCGTTGGTTCTTCAGCTGGTGTTTCTTGTGTCTCTTCAACTGGCGCAGATTGTGTTACTGAATCTGCAATCTGTCCATTGTTAACAAACTTACCAATTAGATTTGAAACATTTCCTGTTGAACCTTCTCTATCTGTAATGTCAAGAAAATTTTTTGCTCCTTGTGGAATTTCTGTCCAGGCGCTAACACGAAATATTTCTTTAGTGTCTTCTTTATACTCTGCTACGATATGCATTTAATTCTCCTTTAGATTGGGGTTTCTGTACTATTTGTGTCTGGTATATCCAGAGCTCCCTGTCTAATGACAATTGGAGCTGTTGTAACATTCCAATATTTGTATTGTATTGTTGCTCTTAATTTTGTAATTTCTTTTGATGATGAGTTATATTGTATTGGGGAAATAGTTTTTACAAATGCTTCATGTAACGAAACAGTATATTTTATTTTTTCTTGTTCTGAAAAATCTAGTTGAGATATTTCAATTGTTGTGGTGTAATCATTATAGTAATTTGCCATCCTTGTTACTGGATCTATTATATTTTCTGCCCAACGATCAAAAAACCATTTAATCTCCATGTTATCATCGAGTAAAAATTCTAATTCGACTGGATCGAATGAACGATTGTATATTACTTCACGGGATTCGCCGAATGTATAAACTGCTTGCGACAAAAAATTTATACCTGGAAGAGTTACGCTTTGACAATAAAAAAGTAGTTTATCAAATTCTGAGTTTGTTGCATTTAATATCCTTGGTGGTGTGATAACAACTTCAAATCTGTTATCTCTCGCAAGACCATCGTCCCTCATTAATGCAATGAAATTGTTTATACTAGCCATTAATTTTATCCTTTGAGTCTCTCCAAACTTGTTCTTTGTTTACTTTCTCGAATCTCTCAACAGGTAATAGCATAGCAGTAACCCACTGTTCTGGAGTTATTAGTGAGAATCTACTGCGAACATGAGAACTAATATATCGTTTAATACATGGTTTCGATAAATCAAATTTTGCTGCATTTGAAATAACTGAGTAGGTAAACTTTAATTTCGTTTTTTCGCTCATGTCTTTTGTGTTTTTAAAGACCATTAATCTATCTAAAAGTCTAACACGCAAAATTGGTGGAAGGTAATGGAAATTTAATCCTAAAAAACCATCTGGTGTTTTTGCAAATGGTAAAACTAAAGGAAATCTATCATAATAAGGAAGAGTATCTTTACCTTTTGGATCATAAAAAAATAGATACATATTTCCAGGCATTAGCGTAGAGGTAAGATTTCCACTTGTTGACAGTTTTTGCGGAGTAGTTGCTGTAGCTAATTTTCTTATTTGCGATGTGAACCACTGCTGAGACTTTTTTACTGCTGTAATGTCATAAGCAGAGTCATTAAAGATAGATTCGAGTGTTTTTGTAGCCATATTGTTATTTATTCTTATACCAATCAGGAGTTATTCCGAGATGTTTTTCTGTTAAAATTAAAAAATTCCAGCCACGATCTTTAGCATATTCTGTAGCTGCTTTCCATTTTGATTCGTTGGTTCCCCATGTTACAACTTCTTCTAAATATTTTTTAGTTACTTTTTTCTGAGGTTCTGGGGGTTTTGTTTGTTTTTCTGGTTTAATTTCTATCAAATAGGTTTGTAAATTACCATGTTTATCTCTAACCTGTACTTGAAAGTCAACAAAATAGCGATGTATTTTGTTGTCTATTGGTGATCGATATGGTATAATTGTTTCCTCAGAACGCCATTTTACAACACTAGACTTCTCATCTGCCCATACCATGAAACGAAGCTCCCAACTACTTCTAAATATTATGTTAGTTGGGTCTCCTGCATATTTTTGCGGATGCTTTGGTCTAAATTTTCCTTGATGAAACATGAATAAATAATAATAAATATCAACCTTTTATTTAGGAACAATATGGCAGACCAAAGCAGACAAGGTTCAAATACAGCCAAAACGTCGCAATCACCACCACCAGCCAGTGCTGGTAGAGAAAAATCTTTTCAACCAAACAAATATAATGTTGAAAATCTTTTCTATCCAATAGATCTGTTTAGTTCAAATGGATCAACTAGAGAAAAAGGAACAGGTGGGCAATTTTTTAACCAAGAGTATTTAAATTACGTAGTATTTTATATTAATGTATCTGATCAGTCACGTGTTTTTACAGAGGCAAAAGCTGAAATTGTTGGTGACATTGATATTACTGAACAAAATAGAGTAACAGGTAAACAAGCATCTATTGGTGAAGCAACTACTGCTGCTGCAACAGGAACTGCTATCGTCGGTGGTGTTACTGGAGCTGCTGAGGGGGCATCTAAATTTGCTGGTAATGTAGGAAATACTGGAGGAACTGTTCAGTTTTTAAAAGGAACTCTTGGAACTGCTGGTGCTCGAGCACTTCAAGGAGCAGGAGCTGCTGCAGTTTCTCTTGGTGGTGCTGCTGTAGCATTACAAACTGTGAGTGATATAAAACCAACAGGAAAAACTAAGAGACTCAGAACAGCAATAGCATTAAATGTTCCTAATGAGGTAAATGTTGGTTACAAAGCAACATATGGAGAAGAAGAACTTGGAGCTATTTTTGGCGCTGCTGCTGAAGCAGCAACAAATAATCAGCTTGGACCAGGAGCAGCTGGTGTGCAGGGCGCAGCTGCTAAAGCGATAGAGCTTTCGCCAGCACGTGCTGCTTTGTCTTCTCTTTATAGAGCAGCAGCAAATCCAAGAAAAGAACAATTGTTTAAATCTATGGAGTTTCGTAGATTTTCTTTTAACTATCAATTTGCGCCAAGATCTCCAGAAGAAGCTGCTAATGTAAAAAGAATAATTAATACATTTAAGTTTTACATGCACCCAGAATTTCAAAATAATATAAACAAAATGTTGTACTTATTCCCATCAGAATTTGATATTGTTTATTATTTTGGAGATAAAGAACATCCCCATTTAAATAGAATATCTACTTGTGTATTAACAGATATGAATGTGAATTATTCACCAAATGGTCAATTCTCAACATTTAAAGATGGATTTCCAACTCAAATAAATGTTCAAATGCAATTCTTAGAACTTGAAACATTGACAAAAGAACGCTTCCTAGGACAAGGTCCAGATGGAAAGGTTCAATTCTCAAATCAAGATTACGCTGATCCATCTAAACCATCATTCTAATATGACATACTTTAGCAATTTTCCAATTACAGTTTACGACTTTTCTGAATTCGGCGAGGAAAGCCAGTCATATCTTGTTTCTGATATTATAACCAATGTCAGAGTTAAGACAGAACTTTTACAAAATATTGTATACTACAATGAATATGATGTAAAAGATGGCGAAACTTTTGAAATAATCTCAGAAAAATTTTATGGGACACCATATCTTCATTGGGTTTTAATGCTCGTAAATGAAAGATATGATTACTTAACTGATTTACCAATGACTCTACCTGCTCTTGAAGCATTTATTGATGATAAGTATGGAACAGCAAATATAAACAACATACATCACTATGAAACATCAACAGGTTTGTGGGTTAATTCTGATTACGTAAACCCTGCTGGGGTAGCAGATGCAATACCAATAACTAACTATGAGTATGAAGTTTATATTAATGAAACGAAACGAAGAATAAAGGTTGTGGCGCCAGAAGTTATGGGCGAGGTCTTTAGGAAGTTTAGAGAGATATTGAAGTGATTGATCAAAACATTAAATTTGCTGGAGACTACGAGTTAATCGATGTAAAAGTAGGAAGCGCAAGAGGATTAATTGTAGACGTATATAATTTCGTAGTAGAAATAAATCTCTACGAAGATTTGTCATCATCTACAATTTCTGGTAATCTTACATTAAATGATGCGCAAGATTTGATTAATCTTATGCCATTTATTGGAGAAGAAAAACTTCTTCTGTCATTTAAATCTCCATCTATGTCTGATAAAACTGGTTTAATTAATCAGGCATTTTATATTTACAAAATGACTGATCGTGAATACACAGCCGAAAGAGCTGTTCAGTATACATTACATTTCGTTTCTTTTGAAGCTGTTATAGATTTAAATAATAAAATAAGTAGAGGATTTGAAGGTAAAAATAATGATGTTGTTACTAGCATTTTAAAAAATTATACAAAAACAGAAAAATTGTTAGACATAGAAGAAACAAGAAATACAATAAAATATGTTTCAAATTTTTGGACACCATTTACAAATTTAAATTTTATTGCTAAAAGATCTATTTCTAAGCAAACTGGTTCTGCTAACTTTATGTTTTATGAAAATACTGACGGATATCATTTTAGAAGCATTGATTCGTTATTAGAAGCAGATTCTAAAACCAGATATATTTACGACAATAATACAAGAGATCCTGGTTCTGGTGGTGGTAGTTCTATAAGAGATATAAGAGAAACTTTATCTAGAATAGAAAGTTATACGATCGATACTGCCTATGACTACATGTCAAGAATACAAAATGGTATGTATAAATCCAAACTAATTATGCATGATATGTTGACAAAAGCATATTCAATACAAACTGTAGAATATACAAAAGAATTTGAGAAGCACAACCATTTAAATCCATATCCACAGTCAACCGAAGGATTACCAGCAAAAACTGCAGCGTTTTTAGATACGAAAATACGTGCTCTTGAGGGATTTGATAATTTCAAAAGCGATGGCATGAAATCTTGGTATCTAAGATACATAATGCAGCAAAGCGAAATTAATAGTTTTACTATGGAAATAACTATTCCTGGTAGATCAGACTTAGCAGTTGGGGATATTATTGATGTATATATCTACAGAACAACTCCATTTCGTTCCACTGACACAGAAGAAGAATTAATTGATAAAACATTTTCAGGAAGATACTTAATATCTTCTCTTTGTCACAATCTAGATAGAGAAAAACACACAATGATTTTGACAGTAATTAAAGATTCGCTTATAATTGATCTAACAAAAGAAGGAACGAGATGATATTTTACAGCGGTGTTGTTGAGGATCGCTTCGATCCATTAACTCTTGGACGATGCAAAGTTCGTATCGTTGGTCTTCACACGGAAGATAAAAAAATATTACCAACAGAATCATTACCTTGGGCATATCCACTACAACCAATAACATCTGCTGCTATGAGCGGAATAGGACATTCGCCTGTTGGACCTGTTGAAGGAACATGGGTAATGATAATCTTTAGAGATCAAGAACAACAAATTCCTGTAATGATTGGCACTCTTGGTGGTATTCCGCAATCAAAAGAAAAAAATAGTTTATATCTAAACGATGATGATACAGTCCTACTTAATAACGAGAGCGCTGAAGACATTAGAAGTTTAGATGGCACAGTCGCATTAGATTCTGATGGAAATCCAATTGTTGGTGGTGATTCTAATCCAGTATCAACAGGTTCTGGCAGCACATTACCAACTAACCAACCAACAACTAATGTTGATGAGGAATATATTGGTCCATTAACAAGGGAAGACATCGATAAGTATAAGATTTCTATTGCCAATCTTGAAACACAATCTAGTGTTGGTGGGGAAGTTAATTACAATTCTCTTGGCGTTGTTGGTGGACAAAATTATGGTGTTGTAAATGCGTATGGTAATCTTGGTAAATACCAATTAAGTGGATATTCATTGTTTGTTCTTGGGTATGTTTCTTCAGTTCTTAACAGTTCTTCTGAGAGAACATTCCCCTCAAACTTTAAACTGGTTGACGAAACAATTTGGCAGAATAAAGAGGGTGTAAAAAATGTAGCAGATTTTCTTTCAAGTTTACAAGCGCAAGAATCTGCTATGGATGAGTATACAAGATACAATTATAAACAACTAAAAGCTCTTGGTATTATTAATGATTCAATGCCAAAGAAAGAAATTCTCGGATATCTTTCTATTGCTCATCCTGAAGGGCATCGTAGAGTAGTTTCGTTTAAGAATAACACAGATATACAGGATGGATACGGAAATACATCAACTGAAAGGTATCAAGTAGGTTACTCATCCCTAGAGGGAGATCAACCAAAAACATTACCACAGAATGTTCCTGTTGGCGCAGACGCTAGTGAGCCAGCAATTGGAGAGCAAAAACCTGATGGAACTATAAGCACAGGAACATCAGTTTCTGGTCAATCAGGGCAAGGTTTTAAAGATCCAAATTTTAAGTATCCATTAAAAAATCATTTAAATGAACCAGACACAAATAGACTCGCTAGAAATCAATTTATTGAGAAAACAACTGTTGCTTTAAAAGATGCAACCAAAGAATTAAAAGTTCCAACTGCTATTTCTAATTCAACTTGGAATCAACCAGACTCACCATATAATGCCAGATATCCATTTAACCATGTATATCAGGGAGAAAGTGGTCATCTAATGGAATTTGATGACACACCAGAAAATGAACGTATACACATTTACCACACAAAAGGAACTTTTACAGAAGTTGATGTAAATGGAACGCAAGTAAATAAAATTGTTGGTGATGGATATGAGATTGTTGATAGAAATGGTTATCTTTACGTTAAAGGTGCTTACAATGTAACAGTTGATGGAACAACAAAAATTTACTGCCGTAGTGCAGCTGATATTGAAATTATTGGCGATGCGAGAGTTTATTGTAGAAATGATGTCGACATGGAGGTTTCTGGCAGTATGAACCTTGCTGTTAATGAAACTTTAAATATTCGTTGCAGAACATTTCATATGCGTGTTCTTGATAACTCGACTACATATGTAAACAATAAATTTGGTTTAGTTGTTGGTGGAAATATGGATGTTCGATGTGATTCTAATCTGTCTATGGAATCGGTTGGTAATATGAATGTGTATTCTGGTTCAAACTTATCTCTCGCTTCTGAACTATCAACAAACATACATGCTTCTAATCAACTTAATTTAACATCTATGACTGAAACAAATCATTATACTGAAGGTGAAGCGAAATATTATTCTACTGGGATATTACACGTAAGAGGTTCTTCTGGATTAAGAATGCGTGGTGGTAATTTTGTACAGTTAACATCTGGTGGTAATGTTCGTATAGATGGAACCAACACATTTTTGCAATCTGGTGGAAATGTTGCTGCTAGTTCATCAGGTATAGCTGCTATCGCATCTAAATCAAGTGTAATTACATTTGCTAAAATTGATGATGCTGGTGAAAGAATAACACCTGTAAATTCGTTTTTTGAAACATTATCAACGCCACCGAGAAATATATCGAAATCTCAATATTTTGAAACAGAAGATGATGGTAATCCTGAAACATATATTAAACGAGAACAGGAAGCTGGCAGAATTAATCCAGCCGAGAAACCAGTAGCAGTAGAAACAACACCCGCAGATCCTCCGAAACTTGATTCTAAACCAGTTTCTTGTGCTGGTTTTGCTAACTTTACAGAATTCCCATTATCAACTAAACTGTCAGATAATTTTTTCCTTGGAGATTTTTTACCAGGTGGTGGAACAGGTTACATATGCACTTCCTCATCTCCACATAAGTTGCAAGATCAAGCTGGTCTTACAAAAGCAGAAATTGTATGTAATTTGAAGGGTCTTGCAGTTAATGTTCTTGAGAATTTAATTAAGATAGTTCCAAAATCAGAATTTATTATTACTTCTGGTTACAGACAACTTGGTTTGGTTGGTGCGGAGTCTAAAACATCACAACATCCAAAAGGACAAGCGTGTGATATTGTTCTTAAGAAAACACCAAGAGATCGTAAGAAACATTATGATTTGATTAATCAAATGAGATCAACCATACCACACGATCAGTTGTTACTCGAGTATCTTGCTAGTGGAGCTGTGTGGATTCATGTATCTTGGACATCAAGTTGTAGATCTCAATGTTTTACAATGAACAATCACGCTAGAGTTTCGAACTTTGGCGAATTTAACTTAATTGTATAAGGAGTTTATACTATATGCCAGCAGCAGGTTTAATAAATTTATCAGTAGCTGGTGGATTAGTAGATTTAAATCTAAATCCATCAACTAATGCTGGGTTTTCTAGTGAAACTAGATTTGAAGATTATGTTCCAGCGTTACTTAATGCTAGAGTTGCAGGTCATGGAGTAGCTCCACATTCTGCACCAAATAGAATGGTGCAAGCAAGTAATAATGTTTATGTTAAAAATTTTAGAGTTTGCAGAGTTGGTGATTTGTGTGATTGTGGTCATCCTATCGCCAATGGAGCTTCAACTGTCTTTGTCAATTAAATGAGTGTTTACGCCCTAGATTATCAAAAATTATTAGAAAAAAGAAATCTTTTAAACAGAGATTTTTATGATGCAACATATACAAATTATGATAAACTACCATCAGAGCAAACGAAGTTAGATGATTTAGAAAGTTTTGTTAAATCAAATGTTTCTCAAATAACTCCATTGCTTGCTCAAACAGTATCTGCAG
>Ga0315901_10001624_pt1 | contig 32336 bp, 53 predicted proteins | sample LakEriMetagenome_10_FD_203761 | JGI IMG/M metagenome (GOLD analysis project Ga0315901, IMG submission 203761) | Freshwater fungal communities from buoy surface, Lake Erie, Ohio, United States - Buoy 2 MA116 | ecosystem: Environmental > Aquatic > Freshwater > Lake | place: USA: Lake Erie, Ohio...
TCTCCGGGGGCAAGGTGCGCGTGTACGATGCCGGGACGACCAACCCCTCAAGCCTGTTCTCGGACGCCAGCCTGTCAACACCGCTGGCCAATCCGGTGGTCGCCAACTCCGCAGGCATCACGCCGCAAATCTTCGCCGCTGACGGGCTTCTGGTCGATATTCAGTACCTCACCAGCGCGGACGCCTCGATTGCCAACCGGGGCTATGAGGATGTCTCGTTCCTCGGCTCCTCGACCGGCGACCTCTCCCGCACGGTGACGGGTGACGGACGCTTCACCATCACCGGATCGGCGGGCGCGGTGTTGTTCCGCGTGGGCGACCCAAGCCCCGACAACACCGGGGGAACGCTCACCATCGAAGGGTGGGCCGGAACGCAGGGCGACACCCTGACGCTCGACTTCGCACTGGTCAACGTGACGGGACGGTTCAAGGAGCAGGGCAAGAAGCTCCAAGGCACGGTCTACACAGAAGCCACGCAGGTCACGGCTCAGACCTCGGTTGACATCGCGCTCCCGAACGACCCGACCGGCTGCCGGGCTTGGGAAATCCATATCTGGGATTACTCGCAAAGCGGGATCGGCAACCTGCAAGGCCGCCTGAGCTTCGACGGTGGCGCGACGTATAAATCCGGCGCCACTGACTATGACTCCTTCTGGTTCACCTCGGAAACGACGGGCGGGACCGTAACCGGCACGGCGATGGTGACTGCCGCCCAGATGGGTTTTTGCAGCAACCTTAACGGGGCCTCAAACCAGCTTGGCAGCGGCGTGTTCCGCGTCATCACGCCGGACAGCGGCACGGCCTTCACCAAAATTGACGCCGATCTGTCGGGCATTATCAACACCGGGGCGGGCTCGATCTTCCGCGCCACGGCTTACGGAAAAGGCTCCTACGGGCGAGCGACAAACATCCGCCTGCTGCTGGCCTCCAACAACTTCACGTTCAAATATCGGCTCGTTGCTTTGCGTGGGTTTGGGGAAGTCTGATGGCAATGTCACTCGGCATCGGGATCGGGCTACCGTTCGGGGGGGCTCCGGCTGCGGCGTCCTCCGGCGGCACGTCGGCGGATCGATTCAGCGTGATGGGGACCGGCTTCCGCTGGCCGACAGAGGGCGCGAGCCATGCGACGAACACCTATTTCGTCGTAGAGTTCCGCTTTGCCACGCCGGACTACGCCGTCACCGATCCGCGCGTGTTCTGCCCGTCCTTTTTCAGCCCGTCGTCGGGCGGCGAAACCCTCCTGGCAGGGGGCGCTTCGATCATTGTTCAAGGCTGGTCCATTGAGACGTCTTCGGGCGTCTGGACGGCCTGCGACGGGGCGGCGGAAGGGGGCTGCGCGACGGTCACGAACGCGAACGGTGGCGAGTGGCTACCACGGGTCGCCGCGACACTTTCGGCAAATACCGGCTATGTCGCCCGGCTCACGTTCAGGGTCTCGGGAACCTCGGTCACAATCCCGCGTGTGACCCAGCAGGCGCTCCCCACCTCACCGCTGGGGCAGGAGAGAATGAACGGCGCCACGACGACGTGGTTTGCGCGGCTGACCGACAACGTGGCCGTGACGAACAGCGGCGGTAATGGCATCTTCTACAAGCCTGTTATGATGATTGCGAAGGGCGGCGACGGACGGCCTGCGATCATAGTTGTCGGCGACAGTATCGGTTACGGGTCCGCAGACAGCCGGGCCATCTCGAACTGGAGCAGCCGGAACGAGTTCGGCTACGTTGCGCGGGGGCTCGATAACAACTCGGGCAGCCAGCGTCTCGGCTATCACATCATGTGCATCCCAGGTCAGCGCGCGGTCGGCACCGGCTCGCCTTGGACTACGACATCCAACTGGGCCGGGAAGCGGAACGCGGTGCAGCAGGTGGTCGATGCCTATGGCGAGCTGCCCTTCGATGAAGTGCTCTGCCAGCACATCTCGAACACCGTTCCTTTTGTTGGCGATGTTCGGGCTGGTTTCGTCGATTTTTACGGTCTGCTCTGGAGCAAGCCGATCACGCAGATCGAGTGCCTGCCGGCCGTCACCAGTTCGAACGGCTACGCGGACGTCGGGGGCCAGACACCGCAATCCGGCTACAACTACGGCGGTTCGGGGACGGACGTTCAGGCGTGGGACTTCAACGCCGACGTCGGCGGCGTGGACGGCCTAGGCGATGCGTCGGCGTACTATCGCGCCGGGGGCTATATCATCGGTTCCATCGCGCCGTGGCGATACAGCTCTGTTGACACATCGACGCAGCGGGACCTTTGGCCGGTGCGGCCTTATTCGAGCACGCTTTCCTCTGCCTATGTCTCGGGTGGGACGATTGTCACCACGGACGCGCCGAGCCTGGGGATGGCCCTGGCGGTGCTGCTTGACAGCGGCAGCTATGGAACCCTGCGCGATGTGACGGCGGTCACGGGTTCCGGCCCTTACACGGTGACGCTTACGGGATCGCTGGGCGGCGCGGCAGCGGCAGGCAAGACGGTGCGCGAAGTGTGGGGGGATAACATCCACCCCAGCGGGCTGGTCCATCGGGACGTGCTGCAAAGCGCCATCACCGATTGGAAGGTGGCGCGGGGGTGGGTCTGAGATGATCGCCGCCTCAACACTCGCGGACGCCCGGGCCTCAGTGCGGCCCGGCCAGACCCTGGTGCTGGAGGGCGTCTATGACGGCCCCTGGCGGCCGAAGGCGGCGGCGCTGAAAGGCGTGACGATCGACGCCCGCAAGGCGGAGATCCGGGGCCTGTTCTATCCCGGCGCGGGCGTCGAAGGGCTGACCATCATCGGCGGGACATGGGTGGGCCTGCGCCTTGACCGCGTGGTCGGTCTGACGATCAAGGACGCCGAGATGGTCGGCCCCGGCGCCGAAGACGCCAGGCTGGCGGACGGCTACGGCGTGTTTGTGAATGGCGGCTCGGGCGTGATGATCTCGGGCCTGCGGGCGTCGGGCTACAAGTCCGGCGTGGTGATCAGCCGCGTGGACGGGTTCGAGGTGCTGGACTGCGGCCTGTCTCGGATGCGCTCCGATGGCGTCCAGGTCGGCGAGAGCCGCAACGGCCGGATCGCGGGCAATGTGATCCACGGCACGCGCATCCTGGGCGACGAGCACCCGGACGGCATCCAGCTCTGGAGCCGGCCGACCAGCCCACCCACGGCCGACATCGTCATCGAGGACAACCTCGTGGTGGGCGAGACGCAGGGCGTCTGCGGCTTCAACCACGTCCGCGCCGGCATTGACGACGGCGGGTTCGACCGGATCACGATCCGAGGCAACCGGATTGTCGGCGGCTATCCGAACGGCATCTCGCTGCAGGACGGCCGCGACTGCGTGGTGACCGACAACACGGTCTCGACCTATCCGGGCTCGCGCTGGCGGGCGTCGATCAACCTGATCGGCTGCGCGGGCGTGATCCGCCGCGGCAACACCGTGGCGACCGGGGCGGGGAAGCCTGCGGCGGATGATCCGCCGTGACCGTCCAAGCCTCGCACAACGATCTGCAGGCCGACATCCGCGCTCTGTCAAACAGGTTTGAGAAGGCCGAGGCCGAGCGCGCGGCCTATCGCGAGGACACCGCCAGGACCCTGCGCGCCATGGCCGACAGCCTGCGCGTGACCGGCGAGGCGCTGGAGGCGATCGAAACCAAGCTGGGCGAGGAGCCCGACAGCGACGGCAATGGCGGGCGGGGCCTGATCGGCGACGTCCGCCGCTCGGCGCGGCACATCCAGGACCTCATGGGCCTGCAGAAGGTCGGCAAGGGCGTGTTCGCGACCGTCGGCGTGTTCTTCACGGTGTTCGGCGGGCTGATCGTGCTGGGCGTCGGCAAGTGGATTGTCGATCTCGTGGGCGGCAGATGAAACTCGTTCGTGACCTCTTAACTGGTCCCGACGGCGTGACCTGGGCCATTGGCCGGGTGGCGTCGGTCCCGACCCTGTTCTCGGGCCTGGGCCTGCCGTTCGTCGCGCTCGCCCAAGGGCAGACGCTCGATTTCTCCGCCCTCGGGGTTTTCTACGGGGGCGTGGCCGGCGGGGTCGCCGCGCTGATCGGCCTCACCAATCACACAGAGCCAAAGGAGGGCAGCTAATGCCGGAACTTGAGGCGCTATCGAACGAACGCTTGAAGGGTGTGAATCCTAAGCTAGTGGAGACGGTCAAGCAAGCCGCGAAGGCTTCCCCGTTTCCCATCCGCGTGACCGAGGGGCTGCGGTCATCGGCCAGGCAGAACCAGCTCTATGCCCAAGGTCGCACCAAGCCCGGCAAGATTGTGACCTGGACCCGGAACAGCAAGCACATGATCCAGGCGGACGGGACCGGCCACGCGGTTGACCTTGTGCCGCTGATCGACGGCGCGGTCCCCTGGTCGGACAAGGCCCGCTTTCGGGTGATCCGCGACCTCATGATGGCCGCCGCCGAGGATGTGGGGGTCAATGTCAGGTGGGGTGCGGATTGGAACCGCGACGGCGTGCCGTGGCAGCGGGGCGAGTACGACGGCCCGCACTTTGAGATGGTGGCGTAATGGCTGCGAAACAGCTTTCCATCGAAGAGGCCGAACGCACGGTCGCGGTCTATAACGAGTGCGTTTCAGAGGGCTTCGGGACGGGCGCGAATCGGGGAGGGCGGCGGAACTTCTCGGCCCGCGCTGAAACCGCTCGCCGGTTGTGTCTCGACCTCAACACCACGACGCACCGCTTGAACGTCGCCGTCAACCGCTATGGTTTGAAACTGGACGAAACCGTCAAGCCTGCCTTTACATTCGACGACCTCCCGCATGACGGGGAGAAGTCCGCCGAGGAACTGATCGCCGAACTGACCGAGCGCCACGCCAAGCGGAAGGCCCACCACGATGCGGGCAAACTGCGGCAGGTGCAGGTCAATATCGACGGGCCGATCATGCTGGCGTTTTTCGGAGATCCGCACGTTGATGACCCCGGCTGCGCGTGGGGCGACCTAGAGCGCGACGTCAGGCTTTGCCGCGAGACCGAGGGCGTCTTAGCCGTGGACGTGGGCGACGATAGCAACAATTGGGTGGGTCGCCTCGCCAAGCTCTACGCCCACCAGGAGATAACCGCCAAGCAATCGCTCAAGCTGATCGAGTGGCTCATGGGCTCGCTTCCGTGGCTTCTGCGGATCAAGGGCAACCACGACAACTGGAACACCGAGAAGGGCGACGTATCGGACTATATCCACCGCCTGTTCGGCCAGATCGGCGGGCTGGAGGAAAGCGGCGCCCGGCTTGAGTTGAACATGCCGAGCGGGGCTGCGGTGCGGCTACACGTCCGCCACGACTTTCCAGGGGGCTCGCAATTCAACCCGGCGCACGCGCTGGTGCGGGAGACCCTGTTCGGCCACCGGGATCATATCCTGGCCTGCGGTCATCGACATACAACTGGTTATATACCGATTTTCCACAACGACCCGCGCCGGCTCTGCCATGGCTTCCGGGTGGGCGCGTACAAAGACTTCGACCACTACGCCAAGGAAAAGGGCTTTCAGGACGGCAACTGGGCGCGTTCGATGGCCGCCGTCATTGACCCTGACCACATTGGCGACCCGGTTCGCTACATCAAGCCGTTCTTCTCGCTGGAAGATGCGACCGACTACCTGGCGTGGCGTCGGGGCAAGTGGTCGGTCGGCAGGCGGGCCGCGTGATGGACGGTTCCGAGTGGCTAGTCCTGATCCTCGGCGTCCTGCTCGGGCTCCTGATCGCGGTGAAGCTGGTGGCGCTCGCGTTGGTCGGGGCGTTGCGGGTGCTTAAGATGTGGGTGGAGAGGGCGTTCTGATGATCCTGACGCTACTGACTAGCAGACTCGCCGGCCCTATCGCCTCCGGTGTCGCCGTCCTGTTCATGGCCCTTGCGGTTGGACAGTGCACGCGGGCGATCAGGGCCGAGAACCGCGTCACGAAGGCCGAAGCGGTCGCGGCGAGGGCTATGGCCGACTTCACCACATGCAAAGCCAACACCACGACGCTAGAGGCCGCGCTAGAGGCTCAGAGCCGCGCCGTGGCGGGCCTTAAGGCTGAATCCGATAGGCGTGTAGCCCAAAGCGCCAAAGCCGCCAGAGACGCCCGCGCTGTGGCAGAGAGTGCCCGCCGTCATGCTGACCGGGTGCTGGCGAGGCCGGCTCCCGAGGACGTGTGCGCGGGGGCTCTGGATGTTCTGAGGGGAGGCCAGTAATGAGGCCAGCAATTCAAGCGGCAATTGTCGGCCTTTCCGCCCTCACCCTCACCGCCTGCGCTACGGCTTCCGAACCCCGCATTGAGGTCCGCGAAGTCCGCGTGCCCATCCCCGTCAAGTGCGCCACCGACCCCGGCCCTAGGCCCGAGTACCCCGACACCGATGCGGCGATTGCTGGCGCTCCGAACGTGTTTGAGCTTGCCAAGCTATACCGCGCCGGACGTGCTCTCAGGATCGGGCGGGAGGCGGAGCTAGAGGCGAGTGTGGCGGGGTGTCGGTAGCCGCGTCCATCGCGTAGGACAGCAACGCGCCGCCTTCCTGACGAGCCCTCATAACCGCGTAGGTATCGCCCTCGCTAGGCTCTCTCACCACTCCCAACACCCCCCGCACGATAGCCAGACACTCACGCTCTGGCAGGTACGGCTTATCGGATGCGGTGCGGACGGCGGCGATCAGGTCAGCGCGGGTCATGGGGCGTCCTTTGCAGGTTGGTCACACGTCCAGCCAAACCGCCGGGCGCGAAGGGCGGCCATAACGCCACGACGTATTTCCAGGCCAGTCAGGTTATCGTGCGCGAGCGCTTGGAGTTCCGTAACGGTGTGGCCCGACTTTCCGCCGAATGGCCGCGCCATTTCCAGAAGTTCGGGCTTCACCAACAACCAGAGCAAGGCGCGATTGTTGTACCGATCTTGGTTTGGAGCCAGCCGCATAGGGTGCAGATTCGCAAAGCCGGCGTCCGTTTCGGGAAGCCACTCGACGTTGTAGAGCCCCTTGCTCGTCCAAATCTCACGGATGGCGGCGGCCCAGCGCGGTGCGAAGCAAACCAGAACCGGCCCTCCCACAGACAGCGCCCCACGCACCTGACCTTCAAGGCGGGAGAGGGTGTCGAGTTCGCTTTTGATTTCCACCAAGGCGAGGCGATCCGGGGTGATGGCGGCAAGGTCTAAGCGGACGTTTGCGACCGGGAACTCGTGGACGATACGGGCGTCGGGAAAGTGCTCCCGTAGGACCGCCTCGGCCTTGGCGCGGATTCTGGCTTCGGCAGCGGACGCGCTCACTTCCCCCTCTCCCCTTCATATGCAGCGATAGCGGCTCGGGCTAGGTCTTCGGCCAAGATGCCGTTCATCTGCGCCAAAGCGTACTCCGGGTAGACCTCGGTTCGCCGGTATATCGCCCGCGCCACCGCATCCACCACGGCCTCGGAAGGCTCTGGTCGGGCTAGGATTGCGTCGGCGCAAGCCAGCACGCACCTAGCGTCCTCGGGGGCGTACAGCGGGGCATCCTCCCAACTGATCGGGCCTGCGTCCGCCTCACGGACCCAGGTTTCCCACATGATCCGCGCAATCCTCTCTCGCTCACTCACGCTCGCCTCCGTGCTTGGTGGGGTTGAGGGCGGCGCGGATAGCTTCGGACGCCCCAAAGCAGAATATCGCGCCCATCCCTCGGCGCGGTCTCTATCGGTTGCCACGTCACGGCGTCAGTCCTCCAGCTTCATGCAGGTCGCGGCAGAACGGCGGCATCCCCGGCTTACCGACCGGCGCGAAGCACTGATCACACAGCCACAGAGTCCCGGTGTCGGGGTCATGGTAAGCCGTGCCGCCGCAGGTTAGCGGGATCGGGCGGGTGTCTGTGGGGCTCACGCTTCAATCTCCTTGTCGGTCCAAACAACGGCTTCCGATGTTACGGTGTCAATTCTTTTCACGGCCAGGCCCGGAACAACGTGCGCGTGGTTCTTCGCCCATTCGACCGCGTGCGAGAGCGTTTCAAGAGTGCAGGCGACAGCGCCCGCCGCCGTGACCACGTGATAGGATGTGCGGGTCATCACAAAAACCCCGTCAGTTTCGCCACCAGCCCAATGCAAGCGGTGATCACGATTAACGATGCCGTTTGGTAGGCGTACCAGGACCAAGGGCGCATCACGCCACCTCCAATTCCAAAAACACCCCCGCCTCGTCGGCGGCGGCTCCAATGTCATCGAGCAACGCCCAAGCGCGCTCACGGTTGAAAAGCAGGATCAGCCCGCGCACGACCTCGGGCGCAAGGCGCGTGTGGTCGAGGTAGACTTGGCCGGCGTGGCAATGAAAGCGGGTCATTGGGCGTCTTCTTCGGCCTTGGCCGCTTCCCATTCCAAGACCTCATCAGCGCAATCGATGCAGACAAGCTCCCCGGTGAGTTCGTAAACCTCGACGCTGGGTGAGAAGTCGCGGGCGCAACATTCGCTGCAACGCGACTCCGAATGGATGACGTAGGCTTTGCGCGTCATCACGCGGCCTCCGCACGGTCGCGCACCATGGTCAAGTGGCGGTCGATCTCGTCGCGGATGCGGGCAAGATCGGCGTCGGAAGCGAACACCGAACATCTCATGCTAAGTCGCAACCACTGGTGGCCGTCCACGCGCTCGATATCAATTTCGTCGCCGGGCGACAGGTGAATATTGGTGGTGATAGTAGCCATCAAGCCGCCTCCCCATAAGCCGCCGCCGCTTCCGTAATGCTGGCGAACCGGCTGACCGTTATATCGCAGTCCTTCTCGCCGTCGCGGCTAAAGAACCATTGTTCCGTGACGACCTCAAACCCCGCCGGGGTTTCGAGTAGCGACACCTTGCGCGACCAGTCATAAGGCGTCCGCTTGTCGCCGTGCGACGTGGCGATGATGTGTGCGGGCATCTTAGACCTCCCAACCCGCGTTAAGCCCCATGTGCGGGGTGAAAACATACTTCCGACCGTTGGCGGGGTTCCAAAGGCGGTAGTCGGGGCCGACCTTCTCGACCACTTCCAGCGTCAGGAAGCCGACCCTGACCGTCTCGCCGTTCGACCAGTCCTGCGTGCGGCGGGGGGTCTGATAGCCGTTCTGAAGGCCGCCTAGGGCGGATCGGCTGGCGCGGTATCCAACAAACTTGGGCATCTCGTTTTCTCCGTTTGCGTTGTTCCCCATAGTCACCACGCAAGCGTGACGGTCAACAAAAAAATGCGCCCCCAGGCCGTTTTTAATGATTGACCCCGCCGTGCCTATGCGTCACCACTAGGGCCATGACATTAGCTCAGTGGATGGCCGCCAACGGCTACAAAGACCAGCGCCTTGCGGACGAACTGTCCCTGTCGCGCTCGGCAATCACCCGCATCCGTCGCGGCGAGCGTAAGCCGTCGCTTGACGTCGCCCTGCGCCTTGAGCGCGTCACCGGCTTGCCGATTGGCGCGCTTGTGGGGGCGGCGTGAAACCTGTCGCCACAAACAACCCTTCAGGAGCAAACGAAGTGACCGAACGCAAAAACAACGCGCGGAAGTTCCCAAAATACGCGGACCTTCCGATCCACCGGCTGGCGGACCAATACCTGCCAAGCCTGAACGACCACCAGGCGCACCTCGACACTATCGCCCGCGCGAACAACGGACGCGGTTTCTCCGTCGCGAAGGTGCGGCCGTGAGAAGTTGGACGCCGGAAGAGCTGACACGCTTGCAAGAGCTTGTCGGGCTAGGGTGGGCGCGGCAACGCATCGCCGCCGACCTCGACCGCAGCGTGGACGCCGTGAAGGCACGCATAAACCACGGCGGGTTCGACAAGCCGCCCATGCGCGCCGTAACATGGTGGACGCCGGAGGAGGAGGCGAAGCTCGAAGAGCTTTGGCGGATCGGCCACTCTCTCACCGAGATCGGGCGCATCCTCGGCAAGGGGCGCGGTGCTATCGCCGGGGCCTGCGCGCGACGGGGGTTGAAACGTGACGCGGCAAGCCGGGGGCTCATTAACTCCGTCGCATCATCCGTCCGCTCCGAACGGTCGCCCGCCCGCAAGCGCGTCGCCAACTGGTCAATCTCCAAGGTCCCCGCCCCCGCCGACGTAGCGCGTTACGTCCCCAAGACACACGCCGTACCGCCGACCGCCAAGCATTGGCTAGAACGCGCGTTCGGTGAATGTGCGTTTCCTGTAGACGGCGCCGGGGTTGATCTGATTTCGTGTTGCCGCAAGGGCTGGCGCACCACACCGGACGCCGCCGCCTATTGCGACGAACACCGCGCCGTCATGTTCGGCGCACCGCGTAGCGATCTGGAAGGGTTGGAGAAGGTGGTATGAGCTACCAGCGCAAGGAGGTGATCGGGGATGCGACGCTGTATCTGGGCGACTGCCGGGACATCCTTCCGACGTTGGGGAAGGTTGACGCGGTTGTGACGGACCCTCCGTTCGGGATGGCGTTCCAAAGCAATTACCGGACGGTGCAGCACGCGGAAATCGCCAACGACGGAACCGATGAACTGCTGCGGTGGGCATGCGAAATACCGGCCCGCCACTCCAGCTATGTCTTCTGCAGGTGGGACAATATCGCCGCACTTCCGAAGCCTAAGAGCCTCGTGACATGGGTTAAGAATAACTGGTCAATGGGCGACCTGGAGCACGAGCACGCGCGGCAGACTGAGGTCGCGTGCTTCTATCCAGGCCCCGAGCACAGGTGGCCTAGAGGGCGACCGACCGACGTTGTGGAGTGTCCCCGCACCGGGAACGTCTACCACCCTACCGAGAAGCCTGTGGCGCTTATGTGGGCGATTGTAGGCTGGACGGAGGGTGTCGTTTTCGACCCGTTCGCAGGAAGCGGAACAACCGGGGTCGCCTGCGTGCAGCGGGGGCGCGCGTTCATCGGCTGCGAGATTGATCCGGCGCATTTCGAGACGGCCTGCCGCCGCATCGCCAAGGCTTACGAACAGCCCCGGCTCTTTGACGAGCCACCCCCAAAGCCAGTGCAACCTTCTCTGTTAGGGGACCTGTCGTGACCATCCTGGCAATAGACCCCGGCCTCTCGGGCGCGCTTGCGTTCTTGAAGCCGTCCGGCAATCTCACCGTCATCGACATCCCGACGCTCCAGCTAAAGAAGCGCGTGATCGACGAATATGCGCTCGCGCGAATCGTTGACGAGTGGGCGATTGAGGTGCGCGAGGTTTGGCTGGAGCAAGTCGGCGTGCGGCCGGGCGAAGGCGCGGTCGGGGCGTTCACGTTCGGGCGCGGCTATGGGCTGATACGCGGTATCTGCGCCGCCAACTTTTTGACGATCCACGACGTAACACCGCAGGTCTGGAAGCGCGCCTTAGGCGTACCAGCGGAAAAGGATGGCGCACGCGCCGTCGCGTCCCGCTACTTCCCGCGCTACGCAGGCGAGTGGGCGCGCGTGAAGGATGACGGGCGGGCCGAAGCCGCGTTGATCGCGCTTTATGGTTCAAGGCAGATGCAAGCGAGGGCCGCGTGACCCAATCCCTCACCGGCGCCGGCTGGTATTTCTCCGCGTCTCACCGCGACCCGATCCGCAAGGAGTTGCACGGCCACTCCTACGAGGTCACCGCCTACTGGCCCTCGGAGCCGCCGCGCGATGCGATGGTCCTGCAATGGACCCTGCGCGACGTGTTGAAGGGCTTCGACCATGTGACGCTGCCCGACGAAATGACCCGCGCCGAAACGCTGGCCCGCGCCATCGGATCACTGATCGACGGATGCGTTCGCGTGGACATCGCCCGGCCTTCGGAGCGCCTGCGTTGCGAGGTCTGGTTGTGATGACGGTCTGTTACCACGGAACGCCGATCACGCCACAAAGCTCGCTCTTGAAGCTCGCCGGGCGTCACTTCTGCGTCTCGTATTTCAACCGGACAAAGACCAGCCTCCCGCTGATCGAGGGCATCGCGTCCAGCCTCATGCTCGATAACGGCGCGTTCTCGGCATGGCAGGCGGGCGTTGATCTTAGCGATGCCTACTGGTCCAGCTATTTCGATTGGTGCGACCCGCTGCTGGACCGCCCGACGACGTGGGCCGTCATCCCCGACGCCATCGCCTCGGGAACCCAGGAGCAAGACCGCCTCATCCGGCTATGGCCGCACGGCGACCGTGGAGCGCCCGTCTATCACCTGACCGAAGACTTCATGCAGCCGTTGTCGCGGTTGGTGCGGCTGACACAGGAATGGCCGCGCGTCTGCATCGGCTGGGCGCACCCACCGTCAAAACACCCGATCAACGGTGTCGCGTTTGAGCGCGCGATGGATGCGCTTTGGAACGAGCTGGCGAGGCATCATAGCCGCACGCCGGTAGTCCATATGTTCCGGGGGATGCAACTCGTCCGGTCGCGGTGGCCGTTTGCGTCCGTCGATTCAACCGACGTTGCCCGCAATCACAACCGCCCGCAGAACACGCCCGAAGTCATGGCCGCCCGTTGGGATGCGGCGCAATGCCCGGCGCGATGGGAGCAGGCGCCCTCTCCTTTAGAATTGGATTTTGCATGAAGAACGCATTTGAAACACACAACATCGGCCACCTGTCGCCGTCGTCCATTAACCTCTGGCTTAACGCGCCGTCGCTGTGGGTGATGGAGAAGCTCCTGGGCCACCGTGGGGGTATGGGCGCCGCCGCTCACCGTGGCACGGCGACAGAGGCGGGCGTCAGCGCCGGGCTGTTCGACCACGACCTGACGCTTGACGACTGCGTCGCCGTCGCCTTGCCCGTCTATGACCGGCTTACGGCGCTGTCAGGCGACCCTAAGCGCGAAACCGAGCGCGGGGTTATCCCCGGCATGGTCAAGCAGGGGCTCGCCCTGCGTACGCACGGCGTCCCGATCCGGCCCAACCAGGGCGACCAGCACAAGGTCGAAACGTCGCTTGATGGCGTCGGCGTGCCGGTGATCGGCTATCTCGATTGGATGTTCGCCGATGAGATTCTAGACCTCAAGACCACCCTTCGGGTTCCCTCCGCCATGAGCGAGACGCATCTGCGCCAGGCGTCCGTCTACAAGCGGGCGCACCTGGATAAGCGCGTGCGGTTCGTTTACGTCAGCGACAAGAAGTCGGAAACGCACACGCTCACGCGCGAGCAATACGACGCCGCCATTGTCCAGCTTACGGGCGCGGCTTTGCGGTTGCAGAGATTTCTTGCAATCTCGACCGACCCGCGCGAACTTGCCGCCATTGTTCCGCACTCGTCGGATAGCTTTTATTTCAACGACCCGGCGACGCGCGCCAAGTCGGTTGAAGTGTTCGGTTACTGAAAGGCCCTTGCATGTTTGAAGTTCGCAAGCACTCACACAAGACGCGCGGGAAACCGCTCCTGGGTTTCACGATCCACGACGGCGACCGCGAAGTCTGGCGCGGCGATGGCTTCATTGAGCCCGATTACCGCGCGGCGTCTATTCAGGTCGCTCTGCGCGAATTGAACGGCCAGCCGCCCGTCATCGCGGGTGAGAATATTCTTGACCGGACGGCGATGATTCTTGCCGATTGGTCCCGCCGCCGGTTCCCCGAACACGCGGCATAGAATGGGCGGTCCCGACCCTTTCGGGTATGTGTAAACTGAGGAAAATGTAAAATGGCACTAGGATTGCAGACCGAAGCCGGTGGCGGTGAAAACTTCCTTCCGGTGGTCAAGTACGACGCCCGCGCCGGGCGGGTGTTCCGCATCGACCGCCATCAGGACAGCGCGGGCAACTGGTCGTCCGATGACGTGGACATCACGTCCACGTTCCAGGGCGCGTTCGACCTCGGCGCCATCGAGGTCGGCTGGGTGTATTTCGTCGCGGGCCAAGGCCCGTCGTGGGCGCTCGTGCCGCTCGGCCAGCCCCTCCCGGCCAGGCCTTCCGAGAACCACAAGCAGTGCTTTCGCCTCAAGGTGAAGCTCGGCAAGGCGTGTGGCGGTGACGTGCGTGAGTTCGCGTCGCAGGCCAAGTCGGTGATCGGCGCGGTGGACAAGCTGCACGACGCCTACACGGCGGGGCTCAAGGACAACCCCGGCAAGGTTCCCGTCGTCGCCATGACCGGGACCACGGCGATCAAGTCCACCGGCAAGGGGCAGACCTCGACCAACTATGCCCCGATCTTCGAGATCAAGTCGTGGGTGGATCGTCCCGCAGACTTCGACGCGGCGCCGGCCGCTACGCCCGAACCGGAGCCCGTCGCGGCGACGGTCGCGGGTGACGACGACACCGAGTTCTAAGAGACCCTCCCCTGGGCCAACTTGGCGGGGCGTGAAAGCGTCCCGTCTTTTTTTGCACGTTGACGGACGTTGGCGTGCGTGCCAATGTGGAACCATGATGACAGAACACCCGCGCCGAGCATATCGGATCGACGAGTTTTGCCGGGCTTTCGGCCTTTCTCGCTCAACGGTTTACACCCTAATGGACGCCGGTAAGCTGGCATCCGTCAAGGTCGGAAGGCGACGGCTTATCCCCGTTGAAGCCGCCGAGGCGCTTCTCAAGACCGACGCCTAGGCGGTGCGGGCGTGCCCCTTCCCCCTAAAGCCGCACCCTTGATCGCCATGCTCGCCAGCGACAACGAGGGCGAGGCAATGAACGCGCTGCGGGCGTTGAAGCGTGTTCTAGGCGGTGCGGGTATGGACTTCCATGACCTAGCTCGGGGTTCAACGCCCGCGCGCCGCGAGCCGTGCCGCGTTTGCGCAGAGCGGCAGCGGCGGGAGCAGGCAACGTCGAAAGCGCGCGGCTCACACGCCGCCGACCTAAAATGGCTCTTGGCGCAACCGTTCCGGTATTCGGAAAGGGAAGCCGATTTTCTTCAAAACCTGGGATCATGGGAAGGCGAGCTAACCGAAAAGCAAGCCGCGTGGTTTCAGAACATTCTAGCAAAGGTCCGAAAGGCCGCTCAGGAGGCCGAGTTTTGATGTCCGCCGCAGCCGACACGTTTAACCATGAGTTCGCCAACGCCTACGCGTGGGCGGCCATGTATCGCGGCCTGGGGCTTCAAGTGGTCCCGGCGGGCGACCCCGCACAAGGGCCGAACTGGAAGCGCCCCAGCCTCCCGCAATGGACGGAATTGCAAACGTCCCTGGCGCCCGAAACGACGTTCTCGCGCTGGTACGACCCCGAGATCGGCAAACACCGCACGCGAGACAATATGGGCCTGATCATGGGCCTGGCGTCCGGCGGGGTGTTTTGCGTCGATCTGGACCTCCACAAAGACACTGGAATGGCCCGCCAATGGTGGGCCGACCTGCTGGCGGAAAACGCCCACGGTGTTGAGCCCGTTACGCCGTCACAGCGCACGGGGGGCGGCGGGCGGCACATTCTATTCCGCGCGCCGGAAGGGTGGGCGTCGCCCACATTCAAGACATCCGTAGGCATCGACATCCGGGGGCAGGGCGGCTTTATGATGGCCGCGCCCAGCCGCCACGAAAGCGGGCGCGAGTACGCCTGGGAAGAAGGGCGCGAGCCGTGGCTGACGGACATCGCCCCGGCCCCGGAATGGCTTGTGGAGGCCATCGAAGCGTTACGCGAGCAATACGCGCCTTTGGCCGGCGGGGGCGCCGCGCGTACGCGGACGGAAGGAGCCGAAAAGTACCGCGCGGAAGGCGTTCGGTTTGAGGAGATAGACGAGCGCGAGGAAACTATGCACCGCCTGATATGGGGCGTGCTTTGTGACCTCCGTCGCCGCTCCCCGGATGACACCGAACCATTTCCGGGCGACGCGGCCGATGAGTTTGACCGCGCATGGGGTGTCTATCTAGAGAAGGTGGGTTCCCGCCTGACCGACCCCAACGCGACAAAGGAAGCCTTGCTGGAGCGCGAGGGGCGCGGAAAGAGCGAGTTTCGCCGGAAGTGGCAGCGCGCCGTAAAGCAATGGAACGGCAAGCTAAAGGAAGCCGCCGCCGAACCCCGACCGGGCGAGCCGCCGCCAAGTAAGGCTTACACAAGGGACGACGACGGAACGCTGCACGACCCCGAGACGGGGGAGGTGTTTGAGCCCGAACCGGGTCCGCCGCCCGCTTCCGACTTTCCCGACCACCTGACGCGCCCGCCGGGCCTGCTGGGCGACATCATAGACTGGATTGAGGCGACATCGCGCCACCCGTCGCGGGCGATGGCTCTAGGCGTCGCCCTGGGTGTCGTGGGGACCGTCGCGGGGCGTAAGTACGCCACACCGACAAAGTCCGGCACGCACATCTATGCGCTGGCCCTGGCGCCGACGGGGGCGGGGAAAAACCACGCACCCAAGCAAGCCAAGCGGCTTTTGCGAGCGGCCGGGTTGGGCGACCTGATCGGCCCCTCACAATATATGAGCATGAGCGCGGTGTTCGCTACGCTCGGCAAAAGCCCCCGCCACGTCTCGTTTATCGACGAGTTCGGCGGCTACATGACGCGCATCGCATCGGCCAAGGGGAGCCCCCACGAACGGGCGGTGAAGGACATTCTCCGCACCGCCTGGGGCGCGTCGTTTGAAGAGCTTCGGCCCCTGTCATACGCGGACGGGCGCGTTATAGAGCCCATCATAAGCCCGGCCCTGTCGATCTGCGGCATGAGTACGCCGGAGGAGTTTTACAAGGCGCTCGCGGGTGATGACGTTTTCAACGGCTTCCTGAACCGCTTCCTGATCATCCGCATTTCGGAGAAGCCGCACGAGGTCGAGCCCAAAGAGGATGAGTTCGACCCGCCCGGTTCGTTGCTTTGGGGCATTGCCCGGATCAAGGACCGCGTTTCGGGCGCGCTTGCGGACGCGCTTCACGATGAATCCCGCCCCATCTTGCGGCTGAACTGGGCGTCACCGGAAGCCGCCGCCGTCTATACCGTCCTGCGCCGGGATATGGAGCGGCGCGAGGATGACGCGGCGCTTGTGTCCCGCGTTGCGGAGATGGCGTGCCGCCTGGCAACGATCCGGGCCATCGGGCGCGACCTTGAGGAACCGACCGTAGCCGTACGAAAAGATGACATAGAGTGGGGCCGCGACCTCGCTTTATGGTCCGCCGAACGTATGATTCAGGACGCCCAGGACTTCATGGCCGAGACCGAAAACCAGGCCCGCGCAATGCAAATCCTGCGCCTGATACGCGAGGCGCCCGACCGACAGATCAAGCACTCCGACCTGTTGCGGAAGTTGAAACACCGCTTCGACGCGAAGGCTATCGTCACCATTTTGGAAGGCCTGATCGGGGCCGAACAAGTCGCCCTGATCGAAACCCAGACACCCGGCGCGGGGCGAAAAGGGAGGGCCTATGCGTACCTCGGTTAGGGCAATTCATTTCCGAAAGGCCTCGGGAAAGAATTGCCGGAGGGCCGAAAAAGCCCCAAAAACCTATTCTTTCCCCGGGAAAGAATCCAATGAATTGCCCCCTTTTTTTCAATGTTTTCAAAGTCTGAGCAATTCTTTCCCTCTTTCCCTGGGGGGTATCTTATGAGAGGGGAGGGTATCCCCCCCCCATTTACGGGAAAGAATTGCTTGGGCCTCAAAAATGACAGGACCGAAAATGCCCACACCCACTGACGCCGGAACCCTCCAGGCCGTGTTCGAGGGCGTCGAGAACGCCCGTTCGGAGGCCGAGACGGAATGGGGGTTTGAACGCCTTCCCATGCTGGTTTCTGATGATTTGCGCGCTAAGCTCTATCGGCAGAAGGCCAAGTGGTCGGAAGCGTACCAAGCCGCGTGGGCGGCGGACGTGCTGACGCGGGACATGCTGGCGGAAGTCGAAAAGCAGGCGGGCGCCATGAAGCGGGCATGGGCCGCGCTATCACAAGCCGCAAGCGACGCCGGCCACCGCGCCGTGAAGCCTTGGGTTTGGGAAGTGCCGCTTGCGAACGGAACCGTCGCCGCGCTTGTCCGCACCGACGCCGAAGTCGCGGACGTTGAAGCGTCCGGTCGGTTCGTTGCGGTCTATACGGCGCGCGAAATCGGGAATATCATTGACGCCCTGCCCCCGACGCTGGTGGAGGCAAAGCGCGTGTTTCCCGGTTCCAAGTTCCAAGGTTCGTTTGACCGCTCCTGGGTTAAGGACGGCGACGAAATCCCATTTTGACAACGGAGCTAGACGCATGACCGAACCTTACCGCAACGCAGACACCCGGCTGAAAGCCGCCTTCGCCGCCTTGAGGGCTGAGATTGTGGATATCCTTGGGGAGCCCATGGATACGTTCGATCCCGAGAAGCTGGACGTTGACCCGTCGGATTATGATTGGGCGATGCTCGATATCGAGAATGTCCGGGACGCCATCCTCGACTACGCCAAACAACCCGCAAGCGAGGGGTGAGGGATGACCTGGAAATGCTTGTTCGGCGCGCACCGCTGGCGCTGGTTTTCACTTTACGACCCCGGCGAGCTTGGCGCCAGCGTCCATCTCAGCCAGTGCCAGTCCTGCGGCAAACTTGCGGGCGGTTGGAGGGGTTTGGTAAATGACCGCTCGTAACGCCAAGAGCCGCGCCTTCGCTTCGGTCGCAAAAGCCCACCACGCCCGCACCCGCGCAAACCTCGTCCGCCAGGCCGAACGGGAACGCGCCAAGGCCGAGGCTCTGGAGGTGTCCACCGGAGTTGACGAAACTGTCGCGCTTGCCGAGGGCAGGGGGGAAGCGTTCGAGCGTCCGAAGCAACGACCAGGGGAGCGCGCCAAGCCGGTTCGTCGCCTCAACGGCCTGGCCTATCTCGTTTCGCGCGGTGTGATCGACCGTGAGCTTGCCCAGATCGGCGAGCAATGGGGCGACCTCTGGCGCGAAGGCTTCGGCCCCGTTCCCCTGCGCTCGTGCATCAACGACGCCGTGGGCGGTGGTGGCGACAGAACGGGAAACGCCATAGAGGCCGCAAAAACGCGCGTACAGGCCCAACGGCGGCTTTTGGCTATGTCCCTACGTCTAGACCGCGTTCCCGCCGTCTGGGGCGCTCTGGTGGCGATTGCGGGGCAAGGTATGACGCCCCGGCAGTACGGCGGCAACGAACGCGCCGCGCACGCCGCGCAAACGCGCGTGGTTGATGCCCTCGAATTGATGCGCGCGGGGTTGCGGCGTTGAAAAAAGTTTCAAAAGCGGTCGGGATGATGCTTGCGGGCGCCGTTCCGCCAGATGGAGTGCCTGACTAGCCCCTTGACACTTGCCCGCGAATAGGGCAACAAAACCCTAAAGCCCAGCAGCGCGTCCGTGCCGGGCGACCTCCACACACCCCAAACGCTCAGAGGCCCACCGATGCCTAACCGCTCGGACTACTGGCCCGAGTTCCCTGTCATCCTGGGCTTCGGCTCAACCCATGAAATGCGGGACGCCGGCGACACCGGAACCAAGTCGCGCCTTTGGGAACTGCGCTCGACCAGCAAGGCCGCGTGCAAGGCTTACGACCGCAACGACCCGCCGAAGATCAATCGCGTGGCAGGGTTCAGGCGCACATGACCTACGCCGGCAAGCCCATCAGCACACTCACCGAAGCCGAGCTAGACGACGCCGAGGCGTTCTGCATCGAACACGCCCGCATTGCATCGGAAGTCTACGCCGCCAACATGCGCGCACTTGCTGAGATAGCCGCAGCACGCGAGCGCCAAGCGGCGACGGTTAACTGACCCGCCAAGGAGGAACCGTGAACCCTCCGTATGAGTTCAACCAAGACATAGCCGACGCCATCTGCCTTCGGATAGCTGAAGGCGAAAGCCTCCGGTTCATTTGCGGGCCGAACCGAGACCGCGACGCGCTGCCTGGCCAAAACACGGTTTACAAGTGGCTGAACGAGAACGACGCCTTCGCAAAGCAATATGCGCGCGCGCGGGAAATGCAGGGCGACACTTACGCCGACCGCGCGGTTGACGAGGCCCTGGAAGCGACCGACGCGGCGATTGGCCGTCTCCGCATGGACGCGCTGCGCTGGGCGGCGTCGAAGCTGAACGCCAAGAAGTACGGCGACAAGCTTCAGGTGGGCGGCGATCCGAACGGAGCCCCGGTAGCGTTTTCGTGGCTGCCGCCAGAAGGGTAGTCATCCCCTACGCACCTCGACGCGCGTTCCTGCCGCTGCATCAGCGCACGGAGCGGTTCGGGGTTGTCGTGGCGCACCGCCGGGCCGGCAAGACGGTTGCGGCGATCAACGATCTGATCCGGGCGGTTCTGTCGTGCCCGAACCCGAACCCTCGCGCGGCCTATCTCGCGCCCTACTACGCCCAGGCCAAGGACGTGGTCTGGAACTATCTGAAGCACTACACCGCCTCGATTCCCGGCGTGATGACGAACGAGAGCGAACTTCGCGTTGATCTGCCCAACGGCGGGCGGGTGAGGCTCTACGGCGCGGATAACTACGACCGCTTGCGCGGCATCTACCTCGATGACGTGGTGCTGGACGAATATGCGGACATGGACCCGCGCGCGTGGTCCCAGGTCATCCGCCCGGCTCTGGCGGACCGTGAAGGCCGGGCCTTGTTCATTGGAACGCCGAAGGGCCGCAACGCTTTCTGGAAGCTCTACGACGAAGCACAAGCGGACCCGGAATGGTTCTCGATGCGCCTGAGAGCGAGCGAGACCGGCATCTTGCCCCAGGCGGAATTGGACAAGATGCGCGCGACGATGAGCGAGGACGAGTACGCGCGGGAACTAGAGACCAGTTTCGAGGCCGCCATCGAGGGCGCGTATTACGCCCGCGTCCTGACCGACGCGGAGACCGAGAAGCGGATCGGCAACGTGCCGCATGATCCGGGCATCGAGGTCCACGCGGCCTGGGACCTGGGGATTGGCGACTCGACCGTCATTTGGCTGGCGCAGTTCGTCGGGCGTGAGGTCCGGTTGATTGACTACATTGAGAACAACGGGGTCGCGCTCGATTGGTACGCTCGGGAACTTCGGAACAAGCCTTACACCTATGCGCCGTTGATCCTGCCGCATGACGCGCAGGCGCGGGAGTTGGGGACCGGCAAGTCTCGGGTCGAGATGCTGGAGGGCCTGGGTTTTCGGACGCGCATCGCGCCGAAGCTGAGTGTCGAGGACGGCATCGAGGCGGTTCGGCGGCTGATCCCGCGCACATGGATTGACGAGAAGCGGTGCGAACTGGGGCTTCGGGCGATCCGCGACTACCGCGAGAAGCGGGACGAGAAGCGCCGCCTCGGGATGGGTCCGCTGCACGACTGGACGTCACACGCCGCTGACGCGCTCCGGTATCTGGCGGTTGCGTATGAAGAGCCCCGCGTGAAGCGGGAAGCGGCACGGCGGCCCGTTCACGCGGGCGGCAACACATGGATGGGCAGGTGATCATGGCTTACGACGCCGAAAAGCCCGCCCGCAAAGCCAAGGTGCCACCGGGCTACAAGGACGAGGCCGAGTTCTGCCAGGAGGTCCGCGAGCTATTTCAGAACGGCGTCGATTACGACCGCGAGAACCGCGACCAGGCTGACGAAGACCTCAAGTTCTTGGCCGGCGACCAGTGGGATGACGATGCGGTCAAGGCTCGCGCCGGCAAGCCCCGGCTGACGATCAACGACCTACCGCAGAAGATTGCCCAGGTGGTGGGCGACATGCGGATCAACCGCCCGTCCATCCGCGTGCGCCCTGCTGAAGACGCCGACAAGGACTTGGCCGAGGTCCGCGAGGGGCTGATCCGCGCCATCGAGCGGGATAACGACGCGCAGGGTGTCTACATCGCGGCGGGTGAGAACCAGGTCGGGTGCGGCATCGGCAACTTCCGTGTCGGGCTGAAGTACGCCGACGACACCGGATTCGAGCGCGACATCGAGATCAAGAACATCCCCGACGCCTTCGCGGTGGTGTGGGACCCGTTCGCGGTCGAACGGACGGCGCGTGACGCGGAGTGGTGCTTCGTTGAAGAGGCGATGCCCCGCAAGGCGTTTGAGAAGCGCTGGAAGGACGAGCTGCCTTCGGAGCTAGAGGTCCCCAAGGCCGACGCGAACGGCTGGTACAAGCGCGACGAGGTCCGCGTTGTCGAGTTCTGGCGCATGAAGTCGGAGCCGACGACGTACGCGCGGCTTGCGACCGGCTCGACGGTTGAGGTTGACCAGACCGACCCGCTGATGCCCGCCATGATCGTGCGGACGTCGAAGGGCCAGAAGTTGCGCCCGTTGCCCGCGCCCGTTGCGCTGGACGATGACGGCGAGCCGATGATCCGCAAGGGCGTTCGGAAGTACGCCTGCATGTACCTGATGACGGGCCACGCGATCCTGTCCGGCCCGCACGAGCTACCTATTCCCCGCCTGCCGATCTTTCGGGCGCGCGGTTGGGAGATCAACGTCAGGGCCAAGCGGGTGCGGTTCGGGCTTGTGCGCTTCGCCCGCGACAGCTACCGCCTGCGGAACTACTGGCGCTCGAAGTCGGCGGAAATGCTGGCGCTTGCGGGCAACGGCAAGTGGATTTTGCACGAGAACACCGAGGGCGATCAGGAGGCGTTCCGGGAAGCCTACAAGAACAACGACGACCTGTTGATCTGGTCGGGTCAGGTGTCGCCGGAGTTCGTCGGGCCGCCGACGCTCAACAGCGCGGTGCTGCAAGAGAGCCAGATACTAACCCAGGATATCAAGGACACGACCGGGCTGCACGACGCCTCGCTCGGCATGACGTCCAACGAGACCAGCGGCAAGGCCATCATCGCCCGCCAGCGTGAAGGCGACGTTGCGAGCTATATCTATCACGACAACCTCCAGGCCGCGATTGCCGAGGCCGGGCGGGTCATCAACGCGCTGATCCCGATTGCCTACGACACCGCGCGCACGATCCGCGTGATCGGTGAGGACGAGGCGGTGAAGGTCAAGCGCATCAACGACCCGATGAACCCGGAGAGTATCGACATCAACCGTGGCCGCTATGACGTGGTGGTCGAGACGGGCGCTAGCTACAGCACAAAGCGCGTCGAGGCCGCCGAGAGCATGATGCAATTTATGCAGGCGGTTCCGGGCGCCGCCCAGATGGCGGGCGACCTGATCGCGCGCAACATGGATTGGCCCGGCGCGGACATGATCGCGGAACGACTCAAGAAGGCGCTCCCGCCCGGCATGGCCGAGGAGAAGGACGAAGACCTGTCGCCCGAGGAGATGCAGCAGCGCCAGCAAGCGATGCAAGCGGCTCAGGCCGAGCAACAGCAGCAGCAGGCCATGCAGATGCAGGCCGGGCAACTGGCGCTCGCGGAGAAGGAAGCCCAGGTCCAGAAGACCCAGGCCGAGGCAATCAAGGCGATGCGCGAGGCCGAGGCGGTGGGTCAGGAGTCAGGCCCCGCCGTCACGCCGCTCGATGAGGCGCTGAAGATGGCGCAGCTTCGCAAGGCGCAGGCCGACGCCGTCAAGGCCGAGGTCGAGGCTCAACGCTCACAGGTGGCGCTCCAGGGCGACATCATGGATTTGGAACGCAAGCCGCTGGAGGCGATGCACTCCGAAGCGGACCTACAGAACAAGCTCAACCCGCCGACGCCCGAAGCGGACGGCTAAGGTTTCGCGCCGGGGAGTTCGTCCCGCCCCCGGATCACGCGCCTCGGGACTTCCGCGAAAGCGCCAATGTCAGAAGCCCCCAACACGCCGGAAGGCGTGACCGAAGACGTGTCCGTTGCCGATCAGGTGACCGACCAGACCCCCGCTCAGGGTGACGAGCATCTCGGGGACGATGCCCCCGCCGAAACCGCCGACGACGGCTCTGGCGAAAAGCCTAGGCCGAAGAAGACGGTTCAAGACCGCATCGACGAGCTGACCCGCAAGCAACGGGACGCCGAACGCGAGGCGGAGTTCTGGAGGGCGAAGGCCACCCAGCCGCAGGAGCGCCAACGCGACCCCGAGCCCCAGGTCGATGATGACCCGGAACCCAGCCCCTACGCTTTCGAGCATGGGGAAAACGACGTGCGCTTCATTCGGGCGCAGGCCGCTTGGGAAGCCCGGCAGGAAGTCACGCGCCAGTTCAACGAGCGCGCCCAACGTGAAGCCGAAATGGCCGAGCGTCGGCGGTTCAACGAGCGGGCCGAGACCTTCGCCGGTCAGACCCCGGACTTCTACGACGTGGTGGGTCAGAACTACGAGCGCGCCGCGTCTGTGATGACGGAAGTCATGCAGCACGCCGCTCGTGCAGCCGATGAAGCGCCGGCCCTGGCGTATCACCTGGCAAAACACCCGGCAGAGGCGCGCCGCATCGCGGCACTCAACCCCTACGCCCAAGCCGTTGAGATCGGAAAACTCGCAGCCCGGTTGTCGGCGCCCGCAGCGCCACGACCAGCCCCAAAAACCGCCACCGATGCCCCGGAACCTCCCCCGCAAGCGCGAGGGACCGGAGGCCGATTCAAGGTCGCGCCGGACACGGACGACTTTTCGGCTTTCGAGCAAACCTACGGCTGAGGCGGCTCTAGTCCCAAGAGGACGGAACCCAAATGCCTAACGCACTCCTCTCTCCGAAGGTGTACGCCAACACCTTCCTCAAGCTCATGAAGAACAACCTCGTGGCCGCCAAGGTGGTGACGAGCGAGTACCGCGACGTGGTGGTCAAGCCGATCAGCAAGGGCGGTCAGTCCAACGGCACGACCGTCTACGTCAAGCGTCCGCCGCAGTTCACGGTTCGTGACGGCGCGGTCGCCCAGGTGCAAGACGTGGTCGAAGGCGAAATCGCCCTGACCATCGACAAGCAGAAAGGCATTGACGTTGAGTTTACCTCGCTCGAGGAGACCTTGACCGTTGACAGCCTGCTGAAGTCGAAGGTCATGTCCTCGGCTGCGGCTCAGTTGGCGAACCAGGTGGACACGGACATTCACGCCGTGACCCGCCAGTTCTACTCATGGGTCGGTACGCCTGGTCAACTCATCAACAGCTTCTCGGACCTGTCCAAGGCTCCGCAGCGCCTTGATGAGCAGGGCGTCGAGACCGATGGCCGCGTCGGCTTCCTGCATCCCTCGGATGCCTGGGCCATGCTCGGCAATCTGTCCGGCCTCCAGACCGAGAAGATCGCCTCTGACGCGCTCACCCGCGCCAAGCTGCCGATCCTCGGCAACATCGACTGGTACGCCACCCAGAACGCTTCGACGGTCACGACCGGCACGCGCTCGGGCAACGCACTTGTGGACGGCGCCAGCCAAAACGTCACCTACGCTTCGGTGAAGGACGGCGATTGGCAGCAGACGCTGAACATCGACAACGTCGGCAACGCTCAGACCGTGGCCGCCGGCGAGGTGTTCACCATCGACGGTGTGTTCGCCGTCAACCCGATGACCAAGGCCACGCAGGACTTCCTGCAGCAGTTCACGGTCATCACCGGCGGCACTTCGGTGGCGACCGGCACGGGCAACGACCAGAACCTGGCGCTGACCATCACCCCGCCGATCATCACCTCTGGCGCGTTCCAGACGGTGAGCGCGGCTCCGGCTGACAACGCCGCGATCCAGTGGATGGGTGACGACACCGAGACCAACACCGACGCCACGACCTACAAGTTCGGCACGGTGTTCCGTCCCGAGGCCATCGCGCTGGTCTCCGCGAAGCTGATCATGCCTTACTCGGGCGAGGCGGATTACGCCACCGACCCCGACACCGGCCTGACGGTTCGCTACTGGCGCTCGTCTGACTCCACCAACGACACGCACCTGCACCGCTTCGATGTGGTCTACGGCGTGAAGAACGTGGATCGCCGCCGAGGCGTCCGCCTCTCCGGCACGGCCTAATCGGTCTCCTCCCCGAACTGAGGCGGGGCTTCGGCTCCGCCTCTCTCTTTTTCATGGAAAGGGTCAGACATGACCGTTCAAACCGTGGGCCGCGATCTTGAGGGCCTCTACATCGCTCAGTCCGGCGGCAAGCTGGGCTTTTACGGCGCCACGCCGATTTCCAAGGCGACGGTCACCGCCGTCACCGACGGATCGACGGGAACCGCCAACGCCGCCACCGGCATCCAGCCGCTGACGGCGACCTACAATTCGACCCTGCTGATCAACAGCATTGCGACCCTTGCGGACGGTATCAACCGAATCCGCACGGCGCTGGCGAACGTCGGCCTCGTCACTTGAGGCTTTTCGTCGCCATCCCGGCTTATGACGGGAAGGTCGGCATCGAGACCGTCCGCTCTTTGCTCAACGAGCAGAGGGCGGCGGCTCTCTTGGACATTGAACTACAGGTCGGGCTCTTGCCCGGATGTTCGCTCATCACGATGGGCCGAAACCAACTGGTCGCGGACTTCCTGGCGTCGGATTGCGACCGCCTGGTGTTTGTGGATGCGGATGTTTCGTGGAACCCCGGCGAGCTTCTGAAACTGGCAAGCCATCCGGTTGACGTGGTGGGCGGGGCCTATCGCTACAAAAAGCCCGCCGAAGACTATCCGATCCGCTGGCTGGAGCGCGACGAACTTTGGGCCGACCCGGAAACGGGCTTGCTTGAGGTTGACAGCGTTCCGGGCGGGTTCTTGGCCATCTCTCGCAAGGCGTTTGAGGTGTTGCGCGAGGCGCACCCGGGCCGCGCCTATGAGCACGAGGGCCGCGCCTTTCATGGCTACTTCCACGCGCCGGTCGAAGCGGGGCGCATCTGGGGTGAAGACACCGCGTTCTGCAATGATTGGCGGAAGGCCGGCGGCCAAGTCTGGCTCGATCCTGAACTTCACCTGACGCACACGGGCGGGCTCCAGCAGTTTGCGGGGTGCGTCGGTGATTGGCTTCGCAGCCGGATACCGGAGGCCGCATGACCACGATGCGAGTTATCCTCACGCGGGCCATCCGCATGACGCGGGCGTTGCCTATGGGTGACACTCCCGAGGCGGAGCAGATGGACGCCGCGCTTGAGGATGCGCAGAGCTTCTACCTGTATTTCCCGATCCGCACGCTGAAGCCGGTGCTGGTCGATGCCAACTACACCGCCAAGGAAAATGAGCGGGTGGTCAACACGTCGGGCTCTCCGATCACGGTGACCCTGCCCGAGACCATCACCGAGGACGGAAGCGAACGGGCAGTCCAGAACGGCGCGCTTGTGGAAGTCGCGGGGACATCAACCGAGCGGTACATTTACGTCTCCGAACTTGCGGCCTGGAAGGAATTGACCGGGCTGACGCTGACCAGCGAACAGCCGTTCGGCCCGACGCATGACGGCGACGTCGCGGCGATGATTGCGGCGAGGATTGCGGGGCCGGTGTTCCAGCGTTCCGCACCTGACGATGTGATGGCGCTCGCCAATGCCGGACGCACGGCGATCCGGGCGGCGTTTAGGCAAAAGTACGTTCCCACCTTCGACCGGGCGCTCTTGCGGCCTGAAGACCTGAGCATGGAGACCTAACGTGTCCGAAATGACGCGCCCCGGCGCATCCTTTGGGGCGGTCACCGCCTCCGATACCGCTGACGTGGCCCGAGTGGACGGCGATTGGCCGCGTGCGCTCTGGGTCGGTGTGGCGGGCAATGTCGCCGTGGTCGCGCCCAACGGCACGGTGCGGACGTTTGAGGGTGTTCCGGCAGGGACCATGCTGCCGGTGCGGTTCAAGCGTGTGAACAGCACGAACACCACGAACCAGACGGCCACCTCGATGGTCGCGGTCTACTAACATGGCCCTGCAATACTCCGCCGCCGTCCGTAACGCGCGCCTCGACACGGTCGAAAGCACGACGGGGACGAGCGCCATTCTTGAAATCCGCACAGGATCACCGCCCGCCAACTGCGCGGCGGCGGACAGCGGAACCTTGCTCGCCTCCTGCACGCTGCCGAGCGATTGGATGAACGCGGCCTCGGGCGGGACCAAGACCAAAAACGGGACGTGGGAAGACACCTCCGCCAACGCCACCGGCACGGCGGCTCACTTCCGCATCAAGGACAGCGGCGGGACCACTTGCCACATTCAAGGCACGGTCACGGCGACCGGCGGCGGCGGCGATATGGAGGTTGATAACACCTCGTTCGCGTCCGGCCAGGCGTTCTCGGTCACGACCTTCACCCTCACGGCTGGCAACGCCTGATGCCGATTACCACGATAGACGGCGCCATTGCGGGGATGCAGCCCCCGCGACCCTTCGCCAAAGCGGTGACGCCGACAATGGTGGCCGGGCGCCCGCAAAGCCTGTGGGGTCTGGCGGGCAATCCGGGCGCTGGATCGTTTGATACCACGCTGAACGGCGTTGTGCTGTCCAGCACGTCGGCGATGGTCAACGGCCAGCTTCCGCACGTTAACCCGGTGAGCGGCAACGCCTATCTGGCGAGCCTGACGGCGCAAGCGACCATTGCGGGGACGCTTCTTCTCTGCGACCGCCTTTGGCACAACGGCGGCTATACGATCACGTCGAACACGGCGCAAAACTCGACAACGCCGTCGTGGCCCGCGCGAGATATCGCCGGATCGACCAACGGCGATGGCGTCTATCTGGGTCTGGAGATCAGCGCGGCGGCTGGCGCGGCAGCCCCAACCATCACAATCGCGTACACGAACCAGGCCGGAACCGGCTCGCGTTCGGCGACAAACGCCTTTCCCACGGCCAACAGCCCAACGGCGGGCGCGTTTTTTCCGATTGGCTTGCAGGCGGGGGATACCGGCGTCCGGTCGGTGCAAAGCCTGACGCTTTCGGTATCGTGGGTGTCGGGGACGATGAACCTCGTGGCCTATCGTGTGCTTGCGGCGGTCCCGTTGACGGCGGCTCAGGTTCCGGGCGCTCTTGATGCGCTCACCGGGGCGCTGCCGAGGCTTTATGACGGCGTCGTGCCGTTCCTGATTTTCATTCCGTCCACCACGACGGCGTCCAACATCACCGGCGTCTACGTCGAAACTCACGGCTAGGTCATGGCCGGGCCGAACGCGCTAACGGGCGCCTGGCTATACCGGCCAGCACTTCGCAACGCTCGGTCTCTTGTTCCGCAATACCAGCCCGAGCTTGAGGCGTGGTTCTGGAGCAGGGGCGCCGGAATCACGGCAACGGCGACCATCACCGAGGCCGGCGATACGGTCTCAGGATCAAGCCGCCTAGCCATCGCAGGGGCGCTCTCGCGCACCGAGGCGGGGGATACACTAACCGGAGCCTCTAAGGTCGCCCTGGCGGCGTCCCTGGCCCGCACAGAGGCAAGCGACACGGTATCCGGCGCGGGCAAGGTGGCAATCGCCGCCACGCTCGCAAGGACAGAGGCCAGCGACACGGTTTCGGGTGTCGGCAAGGTCGCCATTGCGGCCACGCTGACGCGGACGGAAGCGGGCGACACGCTCAGCGCGGCGGGAACGGTTCCCGCCGGGCCGATCACGGCAACGGCGACCATCACGGAAGCCAACGACAGCGTCACGGCTTTCGGCGCCCGCGTGGTGGCCTATCCGATACCCACCCCGCCCACGGCTTCGGGCGATCCGGCAAGCGGCGGAACGACTACGGCGCAACCCATAACGGGTGGCGGAACGGCGAGTGCGGGTGGCTTGCCTTCCTCGCCCTCGATCACGGCGGAACCCATAGCGTCGGGGCCGGTCATCAATGCCTAACCTGACGACCAATAGCCCGCAGCGTGACCGGCGCATCCTGGCGGCGGACGCGGCTTACGCGGCGTTCCTGGCGCCCGGCTTTCCGCTCGATGACTACCCCGGCGAGACGTTGCAAATCCGCAACGAGCTGGACCGGACGAACTGGCTAGGGCTGGTCAAGAAGATCGAGTGGGCCTTGCGGGACGAGGTTCTGTTTTACGAGGCTCTCGGCCTGCCGGTTCCCGACGTTCTGGGTGACTACCCAATCCCCGAACCGGGTATCCGCTGCACGTCGAACAACTTCATCCGCCCAAAGGTCAAGGACGTCCTCACCATCATGGAGGGCCTCCTGACCTTTGCGGAGGCCGCGCAAGCCAACTGGTGGCGGCTTAAGGACGAATGTCGGTCGGTCACGACGCGGGCCGCTCTGGAGGCTATCGACATGGGCTCAGGCTGGCCGTGATCCGGTATTTCGAGCGCGTCCTTGCCGGATGCTCTCACCTTCTGAACGCCCTGGCCGGCGGTGATCCGCGAAACAGCTTCTCCGCCCGCGTGGGCATGGAAGCGCACCACGGCAAGCAGTGGGCGATCCGGGCGGCGAGACTGATCGACGGGCTACTGTGGTCGAAAAACCACTGTGCCGAACACGCGCGCGAGGAGGGTCTGATCTGATGGCCGACGCGCTCGTTTACTTCGGCGCCTACAAGCGCACCGGCTTCCCGGAAGCCATTGCGCTGAATTGCATATCCGAGAACGCGCCCACGCTTCCGAGCGCCCCCACGGCGCTGATCGCGCGGCCCGGCCTGGAGGACTTCACCACGGTCGGAACGGCGCCCATCCGGGGGGTGTTTCAGAAGGCGGGCCTGATCGGTGGTGACGCTTTCGTGGTCGCCAATGATACCTGTTACCGGGTGACATCGGGCGGCGCGGTGACGGCCCTGACAGGGACCATTCCGGGCTCGGGCGTGGTCGAAATGGACGGCGGCCTCGACGCCGATTACAACTCGATCATCCGCATTGCGACGGGTTCGGCGCTCTACAAGTATGACAGCAGCGGCGTGTCGGTGGTCGCGGAGACCTTCCCCGATAGCGGCAACGCCGGGGCGACGTCGGTGGCGTTCTTTGGGGGATATTGGGCCGCGCCGGAAGCGGGCTCGGATGCGCTTTACTACCAAATCCCCGCCGCCTCGACGTGGTCCGCGCTTGACTTCGCATCGGCGGAATATGCCCCTGATCCGCTGGTCGGCGTGCGGGCGTTTGGGGAGCTTCTGGCGCTTTTCGGGTCGGCCACGACGGAGTTCTGGCGGCTGACGGGCAATGCCTCGTCACCCCTGGAACCGGCGGGCGGGCTCAAGTTCGACATCGGGTGTCGGGCCATTGCCTCGGCGGTCAACATGGCCGGGACGCTGGCGTGGGTCGATGACAATTGCTCGGTCAACGTGAGCGACGGCGGCCCGCCTTCGGTCATCTCGGACAGCGGCCTTTCGGAGCAGATCAGGAACACGGCGGCGGCGGACCTGTCGGCGTCTTACTTCATTGTCGATCAACACCCGCTCTATGTGTTGCACCTCGGCACAACGGCAACGTGGGTCTATGACCTCTCCACAAAGCGGTGGAGCAACTTCCTCTCGCTCGGCTACGACTACTGGCGGCCCCGCTTCTTCGCCAACCTGGGCGGGACGGTGCTGGCGACCGACCGTCTATCCTCGCAGCTATACCGCCTAGACCCCGACCGCCGGACGGATGACGCCACGGTGTTTCCGCTGGAGTTCATGGCGGTCATCGACGTGCCCGAGGGGACGGCGGACATCGGCAATGTGGAGCTTGACTGCCTGACCGGCGATGCGCCGCGAACCGGGCAGGGGAGTGACCCGCTGATCGGGGTTCGGTGGTCAAGGGACCGTGGCGCGACGTGGAGCGATGCGCGGTATCGGAGCCTGGGGGCCACCGGCAAGAACGCCGAGACGGTGCGCTGGACGGCCTTGGGGCAGGCTCGGGCGCCGTATGGGCTTATGCTGAAGTTTGAGGTGTCGGACCCGGTTGGCCGGCGCTTCTCGGCGGTGCGGATCAACGTGCCGTGAGCATCCGCAACTCGCCTCTGTTCATGGCGAGCGGTCGGGCCACGCCGCTTCTGTTGGGTCAGATCAGACGCCGCTCTCCGTTGCAACCGTTTCAGTCGATGGCCGTCCTCGTGGATGGCGGGCTGGCGACCAAATACTTCCGCGATTGGTGGGCGCGAGCCTTCCCGTTGCGCCAACCCCTCCCGCTTGACCGGATAGCCGACGCCGAAGGGCGCGGAAGTGATCGGTTCTGGGAACTGCTGAACTAGGAGGCGATATGCCGCTTGCTGCACTCATCGGCCCCGCGTTGAGCGTTGGGGCATCGCTTCTGGGCGCATCAAGCGCCAAGAAGGCCGCCGCCAAGACGGACGCCGCGAACCAGCAGGCGGCGCGTGAGGCACTCGCCGCACAGCAGGCCAACTTCGACCGCATCGTCGGGCTTAACCAGCCGTTCATCGAAGGCGGCAACACGGCGCAACAGGCGTTGATGGGCCGCCTTGGGCTCACCCAGCCCGCACAGCCCATGAACCCCGGCGGTGGTGGTCAGGCCAAGGCCCCCGGCGGCTTTGCGGGCGGCATCCCCGGCGAGCCCACGCCCCAAGGCGGTGGTCAGGACTTCGCGGGCTACCTGCAAGCCAACCCCGACGTCGCCGCGTGGGCGCAACAGTCCATCGGCCAGACGCCTCCGAACTGGGAAGGCGGGGCCATCGACAGCCCCGAGGAGGCGGCGGCCTATCATTATCAGGCGTTCGGACAGAACGAGGGGCGCACGCTCAATCAGGCTGCGCCCGATCCCAACGCCGTCCCCGACTACATGAACATGCGCCGACCGGATGCCCCGGAAGCGCCGACGTTTGAGCGTCCTGCGGCGATGCAGGCGCCGAGCCTGCAAGGCTTCATCGACCCCGCCAAGTTCCAGGTCGATCCCGGCTATCAGTTCCGGTTGAGCGAGGGCCTGAAAGCCGTCAACGCGGCCTCTGCGGCGCGGGGCAAGCTCCGGTCGGGTGACGCCGCCATGGCGCTCCAGGCGCGCGGGGAGGGCCTTGCAAACCAGG
>Ga0315901_10001625_pt1 | contig 32334 bp, 30 predicted proteins | sample LakEriMetagenome_10_FD_203761 | JGI IMG/M metagenome (GOLD analysis project Ga0315901, IMG submission 203761) | Freshwater fungal communities from buoy surface, Lake Erie, Ohio, United States - Buoy 2 MA116 | ecosystem: Environmental > Aquatic > Freshwater > Lake | place: USA: Lake Erie, Ohio...
GCTGGCATCGTCCCAACCACCACTGCCGTTCGCATACCGAATAATGCTGATTTCTTCCTGGGCGACCTCACCCGCAGCGGCACCTCTATCAATGGCAATGGAGTGGCTATTTCGGGCGATGCAGGCTCACAAATCGCAGGCACAACCTTGATATCCGAGGCGGGATTGACGAATCTGGCGAACAACTCCGGCGTCAACACCACCGCAACACTCAGTGGCGGTAGCTTGGGCCTTGTTATCAACGGCGTAGGGACTCCTGGTAACGGCAATTCGATTTTTACTGCCAGTCGGCAAAGCATGGTGATGGAGCGCCGCGCAGGCAGCAACGATAACATTACCTACACAGTGTTTAATCGCGGGATTTCAATGGGCGGCAGCGGCGGAGCGGACTTTTTCCGCCTCGACATCCCAGAAACCGGCAATGTTGCCACCATGCGGCTGAACGGCCAACAAATTTTGGGCATGCCGAATACCGAGTGTACCGCCACCCAGGTGCTGACTTTCCGTGGCAATCAATTAACTTGCGTTGATGGCGGTTCGGGTGGACCGGTGTTTCTTAACGCCGCAATTGATGTTTTCGCGGCTGCGCAACCGACTGGCTGGAATTGCTATGATTCAGCGTCACAATTGCAAAGATTATGCAGAACCGCAACCGGCACGAATTGGGTTACGTTTAACGCCCGGACTTTATCCAGCCAAGCGATACCCGCAGGCACAAGCAGCATCATCGTGGAAGCTTATGTAGCCCAAGGCTGGGCAGGATCGGCCAATGCCAAAATGCTTGCCAGGAAAGACGCCACAGGAGCAGTATTAAAACTGGCAACGATTTCAAGATCGACCTTCAGTGAGGGGTCGATGCAGGATCGACCGACCGATAGCAGCCAGGCGATCGTGCCAATCGCCAGCGATGGCAGCTTCCAAATTCAAACTCCGGCAGGAACGACTGGTCAGGATAGCAGCTTCGATGCAGGGTATGGTTTAAAAATAATTGGGTATTTATCAGGCGGCGGCACTGGTAGTGGCTCGCCCGTAGCATCTCTACCTACCTGTACCGCTGGCCAGACCTTGATCGCCAATGCTAGCGGCACGCTGGAATGCGCCAACATGCCAGCCCAAAGCGGCAGCGGCGCACGGCTTGCTGCGGCCCCGATCGCGGGCACGGCCCTGTCGGCGGTCTCGACCAATGGCACTAACCAATCCCGAAACGGCGCCATTAACAGCCAAGCAGCGGTCATCAAGGCCGATTTATTGTGCACCGGATCTGATAACGGGTCTGGCGCTAGGTCGGCAGGCGTAACCAGACTGGTATTTAAAAACGCCAGCAACGCCACCATCAGCGATGTTAATTTATGTGCAATGGTTAGCAACTCTCATGGGGGTGGTGCTTACGTTGCCGGTGTTCCAGCAACATGGGGCAACACGCCTTATGGCACATCGACAAATCGCTCGCTTTTCACCGAGTATGTACCGATTCCCGACGGTGCGGTGAATGTCGAGATCACCGCTTATAACGACGCGACGATTGAAATCTCGCAATTCGCGTATGCAAGCAGCGGAACGGGCGGCAGCACCCAGGTCTTTTATACCTGTCAGCCGACATTCGCTTTGGCAGGCGGAGCAACAGGGGCAGAGAACCAACCGGGCAATCCATGTTTTGAGGCGCGCAAAGGGATCCAAGTCCAAACCCGCTATCTGCCGATTGCCTGCCATAACAATGCGGATAACCGGATTGCCGGCGGTACGATGAAATGGGGCACTGGCTTTGGCGCCAGCGGCAACCCCAGCGGTGCGACTAGTTTCTGGACCTCTGACAACGCAGGCGGCACCGACGCCAGCGCCTGTATCGGCAACGTGATCGTGGCCGATACCCAGGCTACGGGAGGTGGCGGCGGCACCGGCGGTGGCGCAACCGGCTTTACCCTGGCGCATTTGGGATCAGGCATTACCTTGGCCTCGCAAACGGCGGGCAATACCAACGCCCTATCGCTAAAAACCCTGCGCCAAGGGGCTGGGATCAGCATCACCGAAAGCAACGGCGAGATCACCATTGCCAATACCGGCAGCGGTGGTAGTTTTAATGGTACTTTGCTAGGCACAGGCACGACCTCCCTTACGGTTGGCAATACAACTGTATTACGGAGTAATTTCCCAACCGGAGCTAGCAAAATTTTGGTGGAAGGCACCTGCTCCATAACACAATGGGGAACGTCTCAGGTCAGTGTAGATTTCATGAACGGCAGCAACGTTTTGTACTCTATAACTATTTGCCAAGCCGTAACTCCGACTGGCAGTGGTGAAAGAGCTATGATGAGGGAATCCCAGATTTTGGATCTGCCGTCTGGCGCCGATCGGGTAAGGATTAATAATCAGACAAGTTGGGAAAACTACGGTGGAATGCAAACCGGAGCCAACTATCGTTTCCTGCAATAGATACTAAATCTAGGAGTCAAACCGCCCCCATATGGGGGCGGTTTTTTATTGCGGCAGTTTCAATAATTTTTAAGCGCAAAAGCCAAGCATTGTTTTTTGTTGGGCTTGCAATCTTTTTCCACCCACCAGGATTCCGTATGACGCAATGCTTGGCCGATACCGGGTCCGGGGCGTAGGCCCGCATCCAATAAGTCCTGCCCACGCAGGGGAAATTCCTTCGCCCGCAGAGCGTGTACCGCCGCCTTGGCCGCGCGGCGACGCGCCAAAGTCCAATAGCCAAGGGCGAAATACATATCCGCCAACGCCGCGTAAATGGGCGGTGTCGCGTAATACCAAGCCGCGCGAAAATCAGCGCGGGTTTTGGCCGCCAACACCGAATGTGCGGGAGATAAAACTTGCCGCAAAAAATCCGCCTCGGCATTCGATAATTTCAAATTCTTGATAACAGTTTCTGCCCGAGCGGCGTTGGCTGACGATTTTTTAGCCATCACCATCAACGCCAAATTTTCCAACCAGCTAGCCGCCGGACGGAGTTGTACAAATTTCGCCAGCGCGTTTAGATTTTTCGCCTCCGGCAGCACCACCCCCAAAACCCCGGATTTTTTCATCAAGCTTAAAACCTGCGGCGCGTTTTTTTGTGCCAAGATTTTTTGCAATTCCTGCCGCACCCGCTCGGCCGACAATCCGGCCAGGCCCGATAACTCGCCCTTTACCGCCGCTATCGCCGCTTGGTCGGGCGGCAAGAAATCCAGCTGGCCGTAAAAGCGGAACAACCGCAGGCTGCGCAAATAATCTTCGCGGATGCGCTGACGCGCATCGCCGATAAACCGCAGCCGCCGCGTGCGCAAATCATCCAGCCCGCACAAGGGATCGATCAGGCCACAGGTAAAATCGTAATACAACGCATTCACCGTAAAATCACGGCGCATGGCATCGGCGTGCCAATCGGTGCCGAATTGCACCACTGCATGACGGCCATCGGTTATTATATCCTGCCGCAGGCTGGTAATTTCAAATGATTTATCGCCGCTGATGGCCGTCACCGTGCCATGGTCGACGCCGGTTGGGATGGCGCGAATTTTTGCCGCCCGCAGCAGGCGCAACACCGCATCCGGCGGGGCGTCGATAGCGACATCGATATCGCCGATCGTGCGACCCAATAGCCAATCGCGCACACAACCACCGACCAGGCGCGGCGTATTGCCACCTGCGCCCAACGCGGCTATTAACGCGCGCAATTCCGGCGCGCGGAATGTATTTGGCAAGCGTGGAAGTTTATGGGCTTGGCGCATGATCGAATTGGGGATAGGTGTAGCCCGTGGCCGCAGCCGGTACACCATCAAACCGCACCAAGAATAAAATATTGGCCAATACCAACAAAACCCCCAAAGCCAGCAATTTAGCCAGCGTTACCGGATTTAGTGATTGTGGCGCTGCGCGTCCCACACGGCCATAGCGCACCCAGCGATAGGCGACATAAAGCAGCAAAGGCGCCAATAACGGCAAGACGATGAGAATGAGACGGAGCATGGGGCGATGCTAGCGCGGTTCACGTCCAGCGGCAAGTGCTGTGGGTGGAGGCGGCGCAAAATCACTCAGCGCCTGGCGGCGATCTTCAATCGGCGTTACAGTTTCTCTAGAACCAAATCCATCAACCACATTCTTAATTCTTTGCGCAACCTGATGACATTCTTGGCAGCCCGTAAAATGCCTGGAAAACAAGGATGGCACAGCAGATAACAAGCTTGGTTTAAGCTGTGTATTGATATATCGATTGCCAGGGAATGACAAAAGAAAGATCTGTATTTGCTCTGGAGTTAGGCCTATTTTTTCTCCGACTGCCCAAACCGCATCAGAATAATCTCTAACATTTTTTTCGCGCAAAAACTTTTCCAAACTTTGTTTGGGTGGGCCGCCACCGCGTGTAATCAAAGATATTGTTTTTATTCCCGGTGCCAAAGGGGAAGCAGCGGAGGATCTGGATACCACTCCATTCCCGGGTAAAGGTTTCGCGCGGGGTAGTTTTGGGGGCGGCTCTGATGCTGGCTCTGACAGCGTAGCGAATTGAACGGGGGTAAAACTCGCTGCAGGGGGATGCGGCGATACGATTGGCTCAGGCGTGACAGGTTTGGCATCACCCGCAACCAATACCGGACCCGCTGTTTCTGGGGCGAATCTATTATCTAGATTTTCAGCCAGCGCCAGCCACTCAACCACGGTACGAGACCAACGTGCAATTTTTTCCAAAACTTCTGGGTTAATTGGCGATTCTAACAACTGTGCCCGCAAATCTTCTGCTGGCGGCACGTGTTCCAGTGCGGCGGCGAGTATTTGCTCAAATTCCGTGCTGAAACGAGGCATTTTTTCCCAATTTTGGTTGTCAGAAAAGTTATGAAATATTTTTATGACAAAACCATGACAAAGCTTTTGCCGCCGCCATTTATTCGCTACACTATCGTATCGTCCTCCCTTGTGCAGAAAGCGTTAACCAATGGCCAACGCCCCCACCCCGCAAATGCTCGCCGCCCATGCTGAAAAATTTACTCGCCTGCCCGATACGATCGGCCAGGTTATTTTCGGCCAACGGGCGGTGATCGAACAAACCCTGATCACCCTATTGGCGGGGGGACATGGATTATTGATCGGCGTGCCGGGTTTGGCCAAAACCAAATTGGTTGAAACCGTGGCCCAGGTAACGGGTTTGGCCGATAAACGTATTCAATGTACGCCGGATTTGATGCCTGCCGATATTATCGGCAGCGAAGTTCTGGAAGAAGACCAAAGCGGCAAGCGTTCATTTCGCTTTATCCAAGGCCCGGTATTCTGCCAATTGCTAATGGCGGATGAAATCAACCGCGCCAGCCCGCGCACGCAATCTGCGTTGTTACAGGCGATGCAAGAACGCCGCGTATCGGTAGCCGGGCAAAATTACCCCCTGCCCCAGCCGTTTCATGTCTTGGCCACGCAAAACCCGTTGGAACAAGAAGGCACCTATCCCCTGCCCGAAGCACAGCTGGATCGTTTCTTGCTGCAAATCGATATCGGCTATCCCGACCGCGAAGCCGAACGGCAAATGTTACTGCGCACCACCGGTAACGAAGAAATTCCACCCACCGCCGCAGTTACAGTCGAAGAATTACAAACCATGCAACATTTGCTGCGCGCCATGCCGGTTGGGGAGCAAGTGGTAAATGCGATTTTAGATCTGGTCCGAAGCGGCCGCCCGGCGCACAGCGATTACGAAGAAGTTACCTCCTATGTCGCCTGGGGCCCCGGGCCGCGTGCATCCCAAGCCTTGTTGTTGACTTGTCGCGCGCGGGCGATTTTGCATGGGCGGCTGTCGCCGTCACTGGATGACGTGATTGCCCTGGCCCCGCCGGTGCTGCGTCACCGGATGGCGTTGAATTTCGCCGCCCGGGCCGAGGGGATCACCATCGATACGGTCATCAACCGTTTGCTGGAACCGTTGCGTTAATTAGCCGGGGGAACCCCAACCGATGCCGATCGCCCCATTGACCGTGCAAAACCGCGCCGAGGCTTTGGCTTCGCGGCTGCCACCATTGCTGCTCGAGGCGGAGCAGCTGGCGCGTAGCATCACCCAAGGCAGTCACGGTCTGCGGCGCGCGGGCTTGGGTGATGATTTTTGGCAATACCGCCCTTATATGCCCGGCGATGCGGCGGGGCTGATCGATTGGCGGCGTTCGGCGCGTTCGCAACATTTATTTGTGCGCGAAAAAGAATTCACCGCGCCGCAAACCGTTTGGCTGTGGCTGGATACTTCGCCATCGATGATTTTCGCTTCGCAGAAACGTTTGACACTCAAAGTACGCCGCGCCGCTTTGTTGCTGCTGGCCTTGGCGGCGCTGTTGGCGCGCGCGGGCGAACGTTTCACGGTCTTGGCCAGCGGCATTCCACCCGTCAGCGGCCGCAACGGTTTGTATCAAGTAACCGAAATTATCGCCGACACTGAACGGGTTACCGCTTCACTGCCGCCGTTTTACATTCTGCCGCGCCATGCCAAGGCGGTGTTTTTCGGCGATTTCCTAAGCCCGATCAAATCCATCCGCGATGTCATCCGCCAATATGCGGCTAACCGGGTTTCCGGCCATTTGGTACAAGTGTTGGACCCGGCGGAATTGGCACTACCCTATCGCGGGCGCGTGCAATTCGAATCCCTCGAAGACGGCGAAGGCATGGCGGAAATCAAACGCGTGGACGACATCCGCCCATTGTATCAGCGCCGCATCAACGCCCAGCGCCGCGCGGTGGCGACGATTTGCCAGCAATTGGGCTGGACCTATAGTTTTCATACGACCGATCAAGCGGCCCAGGCCGCGTTGATGGATATTTACCGCCAGCTTTCGGCGCGGCAGGTGCTGTGATGTGGCAATGGGGCGCGCTGGCTTTTGCCAATCCGTGGTTGCTGCTGGGTGCGGTAGCTTTGCCCATATTGTGGCAAATCATCCGTTTTACCCCCCCATCGCCCAAGCGTCTAAGCTTCCCCAGTCTTCGCTTGTTAAAATTCCTCAAGCAAAAAAACGAAACGCCGCGCCGCTCGCCCTGGTGGCTGTTGGCCCTGCGCCTGTCGATTCTGGTACTGGTCATCCTGGCCGCCGCGCGGCCGATTTTGAATCCCGAAGAAAATTTATTGACCCGCGATAATTTGCTGTTGGTGATCGATAACAACTGGGCGATGGCGCCGCATTGGCATCAAGCGCAACGGCAAATGCAGCAATTGCTGGAAATCGCCGCGCGTGGCGGCAAAACGGTGCAATTATTATTGACCACCCCCGACCCGGATAGCAGTTTCCGCTTTTTATCTACCCGCCTCAGCGCCGAAGCCGCCGCCCAGGCCATTAACGCCATTCAACCCAAACCCTGGCCCGCGCGGTTTGATTTGGCGAAAAACGCGTTGGCCGAGCCGGGTGCCGTGACCAATTCCGATATCGTTTGGTTTTCCGCCGGCATTGCCGAGGAAGGCTTAAACCCGCTTTTGGACAAACTGGGCGATGTCGGTCAATTGCGTATAATCCTGGATGCCTCTGATCCATTATTGATGCTGTATGTTAAAAACATCGCGGGCGATCGGCTGCAGGTAAACCTGCGCCGCAATGCCGTCTTGGGCAATCCGCTTTTGGAAAAATCCTATACGGTCGTGGCCTTGGATGCGCGCGCACGCGCGCTGGCGCAGAAAACCGCCAGCTTTGCCCAAGACGACAGCAGCCTCACCTTGGATGTCGAATTACCCACCCAATTGAAAAACAAGGTGCAGCGTTTGGTGCTGCGCGAGCAAACCCACGCCGGAACCACCTATATTTTCGATGAACGCGGGCGGCAATACCCGGTTGGCATTATCACGGCCCAAGCGATGGACGCCAGCAAGCCGTTTTTGGATGAATTATATTATATCGAGCGGGCCATCGCCCCCTTTGCCGAAATTCACCAAGGCAATATTCAGCAATTGTTGCAAGCGAATTTGGCGGCGATCATCATGACCGACCGCAACAGCCCAACCGCCATCGAAGCCGAGGCAATCCGCCAATGGGTCGAAGCGGGCGGGATGTTGATCCGCTTTGCCGGTGAGCAGCTGAGCAAGCAAGACCAAGGCCTAAGCCCGGTTGCGATCCGCCCCGCTTTGCGCGAATTGGGCGGCAATCTATCTTGGACCGAGGCGCCGGGCATCGGTGCCATCCCCGAACACAGCCCGTTTTTCGGCCTAAGCGTGCCCGCCGAGATCAAGATCAAAAAACAATTACTGGCCGAGAACGAGGCCGAGCTTGCCAGCAAAACCTGGCTGGCGTTGGATGACGGCACGCCGCTTATCACCGGCCGCCGCCTGGGCCAGGGGCAAGTTGTGTTGTTTCATATCGCCGCCCAAGATAGCTGGTCCAATTTTATGCTCTCGGGATTGTTCGTCGAGGCTTTGCAACGCCTGATCTGGCTCAGCCGGGGGGTTGCGCCAGCAGATGCGGGCTCGCTGCTGTCGTTGCAGGAAATGCTGGACGGTTTCGGACGTTTGCAAGCACCGCCGATTTACAGCAAATCCATCTCGGCCGAGGAATTGGCGACCAAGCGCGTCAGCCCCGCCTACCCGCCGGGATATTACGGCGCAGCCCATGACCGCCAAGCCTTTAACTTGGCCGATCATATCGCCCCGCCCGCGATGATCACCGATTTGCCCGCAGCCATTCCCGTGCAAGCATCCTTGCAATCGGCCGAGCGCGATTTGCGCCCCTATTTATATGCGGCGATTTTATTGCTGGCATTGCTCGATACTTTGGTGCGTTTAAATTTGGGACGGTTTTGGCAATTCTGGCGGCGCGCCTTGCCGCCGGTAGCAACGGTGGTGCTTTGCCTGTGGGCGGGCCAGGCCTGGGCGGGCGTGATGGATAATTCACAAAAAGTACATTTGGCGTATATCCGCACGGGGTCAACCGAAATTGACCGGATCAGCACGGCGGGCTTGCGTGGCCTGTCGCAAATCTTGTTACAACGCACGGCCGTCGACGTCGCCGATCCGGTTGGCATCGATATCGCCCAAGACGAGCTGGCGTTTTATCCGCTGTTATACTGGCCGTTCACGCCAGGCGGCGGGCCGATCCTGAGCCCCCAGGCGGCGCAGCGTCTGGGCGCGTATTTGCAAAATGGCGGGTTATTGGTAATCGACACGCGCGATGGTACGGGTGCGGCGATTGCGCAAAATCAATTGGCGCAGGCGTTTCAAAATTTATACCTGCCGCCCCTGCAACCGATCTCGGCCGATCATGTTTTATTGCGCAGTTTTTATTTGCTGAAATCCTGGCCCGGACGTTATGCCGATTTAACGCTGTGGCTGGCGGCCGATACCGGCAATCAATTCGATGGCGTGGCCAGCGTGATCGTCGGCACCCAGGATTGGGCCGGGGCCTGGGCCACGGATGCGGCGGGCAAACCGTTGCTGCCCGTATCCCCCGGCGGCGAGGCGCAGCGCGAAACCGCCCGGCGTTTTGGCGTCAATTTGGTGATGTACGCTCTGACCGGCAATTATAAAGCCGATCAAGTCCACGTCCCCGCTATTTTGGAGCGTTTAGGCAATGCTCCATAACGAACAATGGCTGATCGATTTTATGCCGCTGCTGCCGCCGCTTTGGCTTGGGCTGGCGGCGGTGCTGATCAGCGGCTTTATGTTATATGCCGCAGCGCGGCACATTCGCGGCTGGCCTTGGCGCGCGGCGGCGTTGGCGTTATGCACGCTGGTGCTATGGAATCCGGTTTTGATCGAGGAACAGCGCGAATACAAACCCGACACGGTTTTGGTGATCCGCGATCACAGCAGCAGCAATCAATTGGGCAGCCGCAGCGCCGAGACCGATAAAATCGCCACCGCGATCGAAGAAAAATTGGGCAAAATGGCGCAGATTGAACAGCGCAGCCTAACCATGGCCGACAGCAGCGCCGATAGCGGCGGCAGCCTGTTATTCGAAGCCATCGCGCGTGGCACCGGCGATTTACCGCTCGATCATTATGGCGCGGTCATCGCCATCACCGATGGGCAGATTCATGATGTGCCAGCGCTGGATGGGGAATTCAAACACATCCCCTTGCATATCTTGTTGACGGGCAAGCCCGATGAATCCGATCGGCGGCTCAGTGTCATTCGCAGTCCCAGTTTTGCTTTGGTCGGCGATACCAGCACGATGCAATTGCGCATCGATGCGACCGCAGGCGATAGTGCCAGCGAATTACCCGTGACGATTCGCAACGATTTGGGCCAGGTGCAAATCATCAACGCACCCGTCAACCAAACAGTGGATGTGCCACTGTTGACCGCGCATGCGGGATCGAACGTATTCGCATTATCTATCCCCACCGCCGCAAACGAGCTAACGGCCGATAACAACGAGGCGGTGGTGACCATTAACGGCGTGCGCAACCGCTTGCGCGTGTTGCTGATTTCGGGCGATCCGCATCCGGGCACACGGGTTTGGCGGAATTACCTCAAGGCCGATCCCGGCGTGGATCTGGTGCATTTCACTATTTTGCGCCCACCGGAAAAACAAGATGTGATCCCGACCCAGGAATTGTCGCTGATCGCCTTTCCCACCAAAGAATTATTCGAAGAAAAATTGCATGAATTCGATTTGGTGATTTTCGACCGCTACCGCCGCCTGGGCGTTTTGCCCAATGAATATCTGCAAAATATCGTCGATTATGTCAAAGGCGGCGGCGCACTTTTGGATGCCGAGGGGCCGCTGCCCACCGGCAGCCTAAGTTTATTCGACACCCCCGTCGGCACCATTTTACCCGGCATCAGCAGCCAGGAAGTAGCGCAAAGCCGCTTTGTGCCGGGGCTTACGGATGCGGGCAAACGCCATCCCGTCACCGCCGACCTGCCCGGCAGCGGCGGCGGCAAGCCGCCATCCTGGGGCCCGTGGCTGCGCCAGACTATGGCCACGGTGCGCGGCGGCGATGTCTTGCTGTCGGGTTTGAATGACAAGCCGCTTTTGGTGATGCAACGCGTCGGTGAAGGCCGGGTAGCGCAATTATTTTCCGATCATATCTGGCTGTGGGCGCGCGGCTACGAGGGCGGCGGGCCGCATTCCGAATTGCTGCGTCGGATCAGCCATTGGCTGATGAAAGAACCACATCTGGAAGAGAATGATTTACAAGCCGAAGCTTCGGGCCGTAGTTTGGTTATCACCGAACGCAGCCTTGGCCCCTCGCCGCTTTTGGTCAGTCTGGAACATCCCGGCGGCGAGACCGAGGCGGTGACCTTAACCGAAATCTCCCCCGGCCTGGCCCAAGCCAGAATTGATGTGGCGAAATCCGGCCTGTACCGGATCAGCAATCAGCGCCAGAAAATATTGATCGGCGTGGGCGGCAGCAACCCGGTCGAATTGCATGACATTATCAGTACCAAGGATAAATTGACCCCGTATTTACAACATGCCGAGGGGTCAATCCGCTGGATCAGCGAGGATGGCATCCCGGATTTGCGCCATTTGGACGCCAACCGGCAAATGAGCGGCCAAAGCTGGATCGGTATTCGCCGCAACCAAAATTACAATGTGGCCGGGATCAAACAATACCCGCTGATCCCGCCTTTGGCTTATTTGTTGGCGGGATTGTTATTGTTTATGGCCGCCTGGCGCCAAGAAGGCCGGTAAAACCGGCGTCTGTCCGGGTAATATTGCACTTTGGCATCAGTCATACCACCCATGCGATTTATGCACAGCCTGTTATGCTGGCGTTTACCTTTTGTTAATATCGGACGTCTAGTATCCCTTCTATAGCAAGAAGAAATATTATTAGCACGATATGGAGTAGGTATGCCGCATCCCCAAAACGACAATCTGGCCATGAGCCCGGAATTCGCCGCCAATAACAACGGTCAGACCGACATGGCAAAAAACTTACAGGAAGACACCTATTTATTCGCCTTTTTGGAATTGCGTTACGGCGCGGGCTATGCCCAAAAATTGCTCGACGATCTGCGCCGGTTCGAACGCAACGCCAACGCCGCCTGCGCCTAGTGGGTGTGGGGGTACAAATTCGCCAATTTACGATGCAGTTTATAGTAACGCCGCAGTTCTAGAATCCGCAGCGGCGCAAAACCCCGCGCCCGGTTCTTGGCCCCGATCGCAAACGCATGCCAATATTGTTTACCAAGCGTCTTATACGCGGCCCACAAACTGCAATCCGCGTCCCAGATATGCGTTGCCTCCGCCCCGGCGCCATTGATCTCGACAATCTTGATATTGGTCGCGTTTTCCAAATCCGCCAAATTATGATAACGCACGTCGAAGCGGCCGAAATAAAATTCGGGAATCTGGCGGCATAGCCGATCCCAATTTTCAACCATCGCGGGCGTAATCAAACGCACCCCATCCTTGAAAATCGTGCCCCGGCTGTGCGATCCGGCGAAAGCGATACGGAATTTTTCTCCCGCTGGCACAACCCAATCCCAATTGGCACGATGACGCGGCAGATATAAATGCGCGATTTTTCCCGCGCGCGGATCGGTTTCGATCAATTGCCGCAAGCTCACCCGCCCATCGCCGGTTACATAGGCGAATTGTTTTATGGTCAAAGAAAAAATAATTCCCTGCGCCCAATCCGGATGGCGGATATAAAACAATCCGGCTTCGTGCGGGTAATCGTGTAAACGCTGCAGCATGACATTATGACCAACCGGAAATTGTTGCAAATATTTCTCTAGCTCGGCATCGTTGGTTACAATTTGCACACCCATACCACGGCAACCAATATCGGGCTTGGCCACCAAGGGATAGGCCAGATCGGCCACAGCCATTTGCTGTTTGGCGTTGGCAACATCGCTGGCGACGCCAAGCTCAGTCCGCGCGGTTAGAACATGCGCGGCAAAAAGCGGTTCCAGTTCGCTCGGCGCTTGGCGTAGGATTTGCGATTTCGATTCCCCCACCAGCCCACCGGCATCAAATAACGGATTGGCGTTCGCGGGCAAGGTCAGGCCACGAAAACGCATTGCCAGCCAAAAGCAGTACAGCCGAATCGGCGTGTAAAACAACCAGCCAGGCCAGAATTCAAAAAAAGATAGGGTTTTCTGCCTCGGGCGCGCGGCAACACCGGCAGCGGTTGATATGGGGTCAAGCATAGTGCTAAGCGGTAATATCCTGCGCTAACGAGATGATGAGCTGGCGATTCAACCACAACAAGCTTACGCCCGCCAACCAAACGCCGCAAGCCATCGCGAACAACAAGCCGCCATCATCGAACACCTCAACGCCCAAGGGGGTAAACAAGTGAAAGAAAATCGCGCCCGAAATTATCGCCACCGCCAAGGCGGCACCAGCGATACCCAATAATGGCAAGGACAGCACCAAGCCCGCCACTAACAAACTGGATGCGACCAGCTCGGCCGAGCCGATGACATACGCATTAAAAATGCCGGGCGGGACGAACAAGCCGTTGAATCCAAACCCCGCCGCCCATGCGTCCAAGGTGGCAAAGATATAGGCGGTTTCCGGCGAATACGTGAATTTGAAAAACAACGATTGCAAGAACACAAACGCGATATAAAGCGTCAGGACGATTTGCACGGTTTTGGGATTAAGGCTGATCATGACGAATCTCTTAGTTGGTGGTGGTATTGGAGGTGGATTGATTTAACTTTGGCCAGTTTTTCTCGGATTGTGCCAAATATTTTTTCATATCTTTTTCCCAAGTGGCTTGAATATCCTTGTCGTAATTCAAGTATAATTTACCGTCCACAACTGACCAAGCATTGGGATCAACCGTGACCAGATCGTTTTTTGCCGCCACCGCATAAGCACAGTAACCGCCATATTGCGGCGCGTATTGAGCGGGGTTTTTTATAAACAAATCCCGATTCTCGGCCGAGGTGAACCAAAACTCGCCGCGATTATGGCTGGCTTTGAATTCGGGCTTACCTTTCACTGCTTGTTTTTGGGTGAAATAGGCGACGGGGTCATACCCCTCGATCACAGCGCCCGTCCCTTTGGACAAAAATCCACCCGTGTCGGTATTCCATACATCGGCCAATGCCGGGTTGGTTAAACCAAAAACCAGTAGCAACAGCATATAAATCTTTTTCATAATAACCTTGGGGGTTAGGTGTTGGGGCATGGGCAAAATGCCCAAGTCCACATAATGTGAACGTATACTAGGCTTACGCGCCCAAAACGCAAAAGGTTACAATCGGGCAAAATCGATTTTATTGCCCCCGCACCGCCTGGCCAAAGCCCGCCCGCCGGGGTATAATTCCGTGTTTATGCTGTGTGTCCCCGTAGCCCTGTCCCCCGTAGCTTTAGCGAAGGGGGATCAGCTGGCCAAAGCCCGCCCGCCGGGGTATAATTCAGTGTTTATGCTGTGTGTCCCCGTAGCCCTGTCCCCCGTAGCTTTAGCGAAGGGGGATCAGCTGGCCAAAGGCTGTCCGCCGGGGTATAATTCAGTGTTTATGCTGTGTGTCCCCGTAGCCCTGTCCCCCGTAGCTTTAGCGAAGGGGGATCAGCTGGCCAAAGCCCGCCCACCGGGGTATAATTCAGTGTTTATGCTGTGTGTCCCCGTAGCTCAGCTGGATAGAGCAAGCGTTTCCTAAACGCTAGGTCGGATGTTCGAATCATCTCGGGGACGCCATTAGATTTTCAAGGTTGCGCAGCAACCTTAGAAAATATTATGCCCGCCGAAGCTCCAAAGAAGCGAAGGACGGGCTTTCAACCATTGAGAATCGGATGTTCGGCTCGAGGCAAATGCTGCGCATTTGCGTATCTCTCGCTCTCGGGGACGCCATTAGATTTTCTTAGGTGCGAAGGCTGGGCTATTAGCCCATCAGCTGTTCGGCTCTACCAATGCATTGGGATGGAGTAATTAACCAACAACGATTCGGTGCCAGGGTTGGAATCGCCCAAGCTGGCGTTGGAAATGTGGTTAAACGCCACGCCAAAACGCGATTGATCGTCCATAACATAATTCAATTCCAGGCCCGAGCGGAATTCCAAGCCATGGCCCAAATCCTTGCCATCGCCGTTGCTATAGGCACCAACGGCAAAATTCGGATTCAGCACAAAACGATTGCTGATAAAAAAATCGGCGTCAATCCCGGCAAAGCCGTAGACGGCGGAATCGCCCGTGGCCATCACCCCGGCCAAGGGGGCGATTTTCCAAAAAATCGGCTGCTTGTGCCGGTATTCCAACACGAATTCGGATGCTTTTTTATCGTCGAATACATCATATAGCCCAGCGCCAAAGGTCAAGAGCGGGGGCTGCGATTTGGTTTGCGCCATAGCAGAATTGGCCATCAATACAGTCGCCACCAAGCCAAAAATGATCATCCGCATCATCGACACCTAATTTTGAAAATTAACGATACATGCTTTTAGCAAGTTTACGCGCCCGCGCCTAGGGGTTTGCAAGTAAGAATAACAACGGCATAATGGGCCGATGCGAATTTACCGGTTATTGATATTGTGGGCGGTGTGTTGGTTGCCGCAGCTTGCGCTGGCCGCCCCGCCAGCCCCGCCCCCGCTGGCCGAGGCATACGCCGTCTCGACCGTTGTCGACGGCGATACGATTATACTCGCGGATGGGCGCGCAGTGCGGCTTTACGGTATCCAGGCGCCGAAATTGGCGCTGGGCCGAAAAAATTTTACCGATTGGCCGCTGGCGGATGCCGCGCGCGAACGCCTGGCGGCTTTGATCGGTGGGCAGAGCGTGCGGCTTTTGCCCTCGGCCACGCCACAAGATCGCCATGGGCGGATTCTGGCCGATGTGTTCAATGCGGATGGCGCTTGGCTGCAAGGGGAGATGGTAATCGCCGGGATGGCCCGCGCCTATAGCTTTGCCGATAATCGCAGCACCGCCACCGAGTTGCTGCACCGCGAGGGGATCGCGCGCGCCAAAAAACGCGGCATTTGGGGGGAGGCGTTTTACGCCGTGCGCAATACCGAGGAGATTTTAGACCGCAAATACCTGGACAGTTTTCAATTGGTACAAGGACGCGTGGTCGAAGTAGCGGAAGTGAAAAAAACTTTTTATCTTAATTTCGGCGATGATTGGCGGCGGGATTTTACCGCCGTGATCCCCCTCTCATCACGGCGCTTGTTTACCGAGGCCAAGCTCAAACCCAAAGAATTGACCGGGAAAACGCTACGCGTACGCGGCTGGATCGACAGCAAAAATGGGCCGTCTATCGTCCTGACGCACCCCGAACAGTTGGAGATCGTCGGGCCATGATGGCTTAGGCGGTGAAAATATCTTTGGGATCGGCGACATTGGCGCGCAGCTGCGCCGACAGTTTTTGCATGGCGCGGGTTTCCAATTGCCGCACCCGCTCTTTGGATACGCCCATTTTCCGCCCCAACACTTCGAGCGTATCGCCATCGTCAATCAGACGGCGGCGATGGATAATAAACCGCTCCCGCTCGCTAAGGGTTTGCATCGCTTGCGCCAGCCAACGGTTGCGGGTCAGGCCGTCCATTTTGTCGCCGATGAATTCTTCGGGATTCGGGCGTTCATCCGCCAAAAAATCCTGCGCTGTCGATTCGGAATCGTCATTCAAATGCGCCGAGAGGGAGTAATCCCCGCCGCTAAGACGGCGTTCCATATGCTTGACGTCGTTATCGCTGACGCCCAGCTCGACCGCAATTTTTTGCCGGTCGTCGTCGTTCAAACCGCGCGAGCCGGTACCGTCGATCTTACTGCGCAGGCGGTTGAAATTGAAAAACAGCGATTTATGCGCCGCCGTTGTACCGGTGCGGACAATCGACCAGTTGCGCAAAATATAATCCTGAATTTGCGCCCGGATCCACCATGAGGCGTAGGTGGAGAAACGCAAATCACGCTCCACCTCGAAGCGGGCGGCCGCTTGCATCAGGCCGATATTGCCTTCTTGAATGATATCGGCCATAGGCAGGCCATAATTTTTAAAACGGTGGGCAATAGCCACGACCAGGCGCAAATACGCGCTGACCAATTTATGCAAACTGGCTTGATCTTGTTTTTTTTGCCAATTGCGGGCGAGTTTTTGTTCTTCTTCTTTGGACAACAGGCCGATTTTCATCGAAGCGCGGATGAACTGCATATCGGCATCCCGGGATTTTGACATTGGCAGGGCCATGAACCATCTCCGTTGCACTGGAACAGCGTAGCATAAAAGGATGAATAACTGACTGCCAGGCTGAGGAATAATGTAGGCATTTCAGCTGGGGATCACAAGGCCAATCGGCGAGAAAAAATGTCTAGTCGTTACAAAAGCTTAGATAGTGCCTAAACGAAATGATTTCAACCCTCCCCTTGCGGGAGGGTCAAAACTGCGTAGCAGTTTTGGGGAGGGGATGGCGGAGGATTGAATAATCTCTGTCACCCCTCCCCAAAATTTCTGACGAAATTTTGTGCCCTCCCGCAAGGGGAGGGCTGATAGATGCTATTTACGCGATAACTTGCGACAAGAGTATAACAGTACATAGGGGGCGATCCGAAAATCGCCCCCCATGCTTCTCAATGCTGGTCCGCTAAATTTAGGCAGCTTTTAAGATGCCTTCGATTTTCTCGACCGCTTGCGCGTCGTTGCTGCGGTCTACGGCCGCGACTTCACGCGACAAACGCTCGAGCGCGTTTTGGTAAATCTGGCGCTCGGAATAGGATTGATCGGGTTGGGTGCTGCTGCGGTACAATTCGCGCACCACTTCGGCGATTTGGATCGGATCGCCGGAATTGATCTTTGCTTCGTATTCGGCGGCGCGGCGGCTCCACATCGTGCGGCGGACGCGGGTTTTGGTTTTTAGTTTTTCCAAAGCCACGCTCATTTCCTTGCGGCTGCTCAGTTTGCGCAGGCCCACGTTATGCGCCTTGTTCACCGGCACCTTGATGGTCATTTTGGCGCCTTCGATTTCGATCACGAACAGCTTTAATTTATGTCCGGCGATTTCCTGAATCTCCACCCCTTTGACCAGGCCGACGCCATGGGTGGGGTAAACGACGAAATCATTGGCGGCAAAATTCGGCTCGGCCATTTTGGCGGCCTGGGCGGGTTTCATTTGCGCCTTGGCCATAATCGATTTGGAATCGATCATTTTAATGCCAGCCATCGGCGATTGCCCCGGTTTTTTGCCTACGACTGCGGTCGCGGTCGGGGCGGTATTGCCATTGCTGGGCTTTTTAGCGGCAGCAGCCAATTTGGCAGGCGCAGGCTTGGCCGCGACCTTGGCCGCAGGCTGAGGCTTGGCGATTTTTTTCGCCACCGGCTTGGTAATTTTAGTATTCTTTTCTTCTTTTTTCTTAGCAGAAGTTGCTTTTTTTACAGTTTTGGCTTTCGACATGACGTAGAATCCAACCTTTCTATGCTAATCTTGCAGCTAATTGAAATAATATTTCAAATATTCATTTCACTGTCAGAATGTATAGCATAAAAAATGGTTAATTTCAACGCTAATAAAATTACCAGTTATCGGTGGGCGGTTATTTGTAATAAGTAATTGGTAATTGGTTGTCATCCCCGGCTTGACCGGGGATCCCATCACGGCTCTTGGCCCCTGGATTCCCGCTTGCGCGGGAATGACATTTGATTAACAAAGAATCTGTATTTGAAACAACCGCCAACCGTCAACCGACAACCGATAACCGACAACCGCCTATGGCTTCCCAGGCTCTTTGCTAAAAAACTGCATTTTATCGGGTTTACCCCGCCAGTCATCGGCATCGTCGGGCGGGGTGCCCTTTTTGGTCACGTTCGGCCATTTTTCGGCGTATTCGCGGTTATGCTCGACCCACGCCTCGGCCCCGGCCTTGGTATCGGGTAAAATCGCCTCGGCCGGGCATTCGGGTTCGCACACCCCGCAATCGATACATTGATCGGGGTGGATCACCAGCATGTTTTCGCCGATGTAAAAGCAATCGACGGGACATACCTCGATACAATCCATGTATTTGCATTTAATACAAGCGTCGGTGACAACGTAGGTCATTTTTGATATTCTCCCCGCGTGGTGATAGCAAAACCCGCAAAAAACACAAGGGCGTTAGCATGGAATTGAAATTCGAACTGCCGCGCCTGGAACTGACTCCCCGCGACTATTGTTTTGCGTTGGGTTTGGGGGCGACTATCGTTATTCTGATTGTCAGCATAAGCAAAAGCATCTATGCCCGGGCGCAACAGGAACTCGCCACGACTTCCGCCGCAGCAGCCGTCCAGGTGATTTACCAACGGGGTATGAGCGAGGCAGAGCTAGGCACTCGCCTTAAATATTATACAGAGCTAAATAAAACTAAGCATCCTCGTTGACGGCGATTTGTTCCATCAAGGGGGCAAACGGCGAATTGGGATCGATGGCCGCCGGTTTGGCCGCGCGTTTTTCAGCCTTGCGTTTGCGACCGGTTATAACCAACCCGCCCTTGCCCAATTGTTTGACCGTAAATCCGGCATATTCCGCAGCACTCGCCAATTGATGTGGGTTTAATGGTAAAATCGCTTTGGCCTTTTCGGCGGTCACGGGTTTTTGCGCGCGCCAGGTGGTATAAAACAGCGCGATCAATTTTTCCAATTTATCGGCCCGCACATACAGATTTTGGATTTTGGCAAAACCTGCGGCCCAGGCTTCATCGCCGCTGATCCGCTCGGTCCGTTCCATGACCAATTTCCCGGCCAATTGCACCGCCACCGTCGGCTGGCCGTGCCACAAACTATATAATTGGGTGCGCAAAATCGTTTGCCGTGGCGCGAACAGATTTTCGCCGTACACATGCGCCTCGCCCAATGCGATGCCGCTGCCTTCGAGGATTTCCACATCTTGTGGCGATAATTGCGGCAAATAATCGCGCAATTTCCCCGTGGGCCAACAGCCCAACGCCTCGGTCAGTTGAAACACCACCCCCCGCGCCGCACCCGTCAGCGGCAAATCCCGCCAGCGGTACATATCACCCAAATGGTCGCGCAAATACGGCTCCAGCCACGCATCCAAATGCCCGCGCAGTTTTTGTTTGGCCTCGCTACCGATTTCGTCATCGCACAACGCCCAAATATTGGGTTCCAAAATATGCTTGCCACGCAGCAATTTGCCAACTGGCTGGCCATGCCATAAAATTTCGTTGTTGCGGGCTAAACTTAATGCCTCGGCCCCGTCCGCCAAGATTTTATCCAACTGCGCGGGCAGATGGCTCATCACCGCCTTGTGCGCGGCAACGCGTATGGGCTTGGTGACGCTGGATAACACGTCGTGATCGGCAATAAAACGCAGGCCGGATAATTTACCGACATGCTGCCCTTCGACCAAGACTTCGCCAACGCCATTCACCGTCGCCTCGAATTCCGCATTCTCGTCCAGTTTTTTCATCAACAAGGCGACGCGTTTATCGACAAAACGTTGCGTCAATTCCAAATGCAGCGCATCGGACAAACGGTCTTCGATACCGCGCGTCCATTCCTGTAATCCCACTGGATCCTTGACCCACTGGCCGCGATTGCTGACATAGGTCCAAATGCGGATATGCGCCAAGCGTGTCATCAGCGCGTTCATATCGCCCGTATAATTGTCCAGTTTGTAAATCTGCTCCTGCAACCATTCGGCCGGAATCTGCCCATCGCCCTGCATCAAATAATGATAGAGCTGCATTAAAAACCGGGCGTGGATTTCCGTGTCCATGCGGCGGTAATCGGGAATTTGGCACACTTCCCACAGTAATTTTACGGCATCATACCCCTGCGCCTTGTGCAGGATCGATTTATCCTGCGCCATTACACCCAGAATTTCCTGATCCTCCAACCCTTGCGGGCGTTTACAAAATTCGCGCGGCGGCGGGGCGTTTAATGTGTGCTGCAATTCCTTGATACTGGAGAAATCCAAATCGCTGTTGCGCCAGAACATGATTTGCACGGGATCGAATTTATGGCCCTGAATTTTCTCGACCATATGCTCGGGCAACGACCCTTCGTCCGCCGTCGTGCCAAACGTGCCATTGGTCATATACCGCCCGGCGCGACCGGCGATTTGTCCCATTTCCGATGCCCGAAGTTTGCGCAAATTGCGCCCATCGTATTTTTCGACCGTGGAAAACGCCACATGGTCGATATCCATATTCAACCCCATGCCAATGGCGTCGGTGGCGACGATGTAATCGACCTCGCCCGATTGGTACATGCCGACCTGGGCGTTGCGCGCGCGGGGGGATAACGCCCCCAACACCACCGCCGCCCCACCGCGCTGACGGCGCATAAATTCGGCCAAGGCATAGACGTTGGCAGCGGAAAATGCCACAACCGCACTGCGGGCGGGCAAGCGAATGATTTTTTTATACCCGGTATAAGTCAATTCTGAAAATCGTGGGCGCGAGGTGATGGTGATGCCCGGAATTATTTTCGGCATTAAATGCCGAATAGTGTCGGAGCCGATGAACATGGTTTCGGAAATGCCGCGCGCATTGAAAATGCGGTCGGTGAAAATATGCCCGCGATCAGGATCGGCCGCCAATTGGATTTCATCTACGCATAAAAATTCGACTGGTTTATCCAGCGGCATCGCCTCGACCGTGCAGATGTAATAGCGCGGATTGTCGGGGACGATTTGTTCCTCGCCCGTGATCAGCGCCACTTGCGCCCGGCCTTTGATGGCAACCAATTTATCGTAATTTTCCCGCGCCAACAAACGCAACGGAAACCCCATCATCCCCGAGGTATGGGTTAACATCCGCTCCATCGCCAAATAGGTTTTACCCGTATTGGTCGGGCCGAGGACGGCGGTGATGGTGGTGGCGTTTTTCATCCCAGTATATATGCGGCACAGGCGGGATTATTCAAATGGTTAATTTCGCGGGCGCGTTAACCAAAACCTTCCTTGACAAAAAGAAAATTGTTTCTATAATGGATAGATACAAATTACTACAACTTTTGTTGCAGCTTGAAAGGATGCGGATAATGCCAATTAAATCCAGTTCCGGACCCACAGTCCATACATTATCTCTGCCATCAGGAGCTGAAATCGCTTCGCAAAATGCAGAAAACAACGCCCGTCAACGCTGTTTTTATGTCGCTATGGATGTTTATAATTATGCTGCCCAAGCTGGTAAATCTTTTCATGAACTCAGCAGCGATCAGTCAGCACGGTTGATAGCCCAATCACTTTTGGGCAAACGCAAACACGTGCCTGCCCAAAACAGAAATTCCTCAGCCGACTTTATTGTACACAATTGGTTGCGTGCTCAAATCACCACCAATGAGGTAAAATCTATTTTGGCTATGTTTTTTCAAGACAACCAGCTAATCACGCCAGATATGGCGCACACAAAATCCACGGATTACGGACATCAAAAATCCCAATCGTTTATTGGCAATCCAAAGATTGCAACACAACTGCAAGAGTATCCAACAACTAGCATAAGCGGTTTTCATATTAGAGGTAGAGTTTTACAGTCTATACGCAGCTTGACCCGTTAAATCACCGATCATAATGCCCGCGCAAATGGGTAATGATCAGCTGATCATCCTCGATCCGATAAACCAAACGATGGTAATCGTCGATGCGCCGGGACCAAAAACCGGCTAGGTTTTCTCGCAACGCCTCGGGCTTGCCGATACCAGCAAAGGGGCTGCGTTGAATATCCTTGATAAGCAAATTGATACGTTTCAAGATTTTTTTATCTGTTTGCGCCCAATATTGGTAATCATCCCAAGCATCGGTGTGGAATAAAAGCTTCATTATCCAACACCTAATCCTCGATCAATTTCTTGGCTATCAGGTTTTTGCCGGCGCGCACATCCTTGGCAGCTTTTAACAGCCGTTTGGCCGATTTAGGGTTGGATAACAAATGCCGCGTTTCGGCGTAGCCGCGAAAATCCGACAGCGACATCATCACCACCGGCTCCTTGGTTTGGCGGGAAATAATCACCGGCGCATGATCTTGACACACCTGATCCATCACGCTGGCAAGTTTTTTGCGAATGTCGGTAAAATTCACCAGATCCATAAGTCACCTATATATGTACAGATTATTGTACATATATAGCATGTTATCCTTAAATTTTCAACAATTTTTATCCCCACCCCCTTATGGGTTTGTGTGCCTGCGACAAGCTGTCGCTTGTGGTGGTGTGGTAGAGACGGGTAGATATGCCCTATCAAATTATGTCATTCCGAGCGAGCGGCCTTAGCCGCGACGAGGAATCGCCAGATATTATACTTGGCGATCCCTCCGCCCTTCGGGCGTTCGGGATGACAGTCTCATTAAAGGCATCGTCGTGAAAAACTCCCTCCCCCTCCTCGCCATTCTGGCCCTTTGCGCCGCCCCGGTTTATGCCGCTGACTCGGTCACAACATTGAATACCGTTACCGTCACCGCCAGCAAAACCGCGCGCAACGCGTTTTCGGTACCCGCCGCGATTAGCGTGATTGGCAGCGATGATATCGCGCAGGGGCAAACCACCCGCATGGACGATATTTTGCGCCGCATTCCCAATTTCGATTCCGCCGGTGGCCCCCGCCGCGCATCCCAAGAACCCAGTTTGCGCGGCCTGTCCGATCGCCGCATTGTGATCAAGGTTGATGGCATGCGCCGCAATTTCCGCGCCCAATATGGCGGCCGGTATTTCATCGACCCGTCGTTGTTGAGTCAGGTCGAGGTCACGCGCGGCGCGAATTCGGTTTTGGATGGCAGCGGTGCGATTGGCGGCACGATTCAAATGTTCACCAAATCGGCGCGCGATGTATTACTGCCCGGGCAAAAAACTGGCTATAGCTTAACCTCGGGCCTGGCCACGGGGTCACAGGATTTTAACACCACCGCCAGTTATTATGGTATCAGCGGCGGTTTGGATTACATCGGCGCGTTCACCTATCGCAATTCGGAAAACGTCACGGCGGGCGGCGATACCGAAATCCGCGATTCCGAATCGATGTTAAAAAACTATTTCGCCAAGGGTAGTTACGATTTCGGCAATGGCGGCACACTGACCCTGACCGCGCAGAATTACGACGATCAAAGCCGCATGCCCGCCAGCCCGTTTCAGCCGACTAGCGCCATCAACGCCGCCACAAGGCGGGAGTCGGAGCAGACGGATTTATCCCTGCGCTACAATTATAACGATCCGACCAACACCTGGTTGAATCTGCAATCAGTGTTGTACCATTCCGACACCCAGGTCGACACGTTGCGTTACACCGACCGCCGGTTCGATGAAACCGATCACAAAACGACCGGTTTCGATGTTTTCAACGCTGCCGATTTCGAACTGGGTGGTGTTGGCAACACCCTAACCCTGGGTTTTGAAACCTATCACGATGAGCAAGACGGCACGCGCAACGGCGGTTTCCGGCCATTATTGGGGGCAGCGGAATCCTGGACTTATGGCGTGTACGCACAAAATGAAATCGCGCTTTCGGATGCGTTGACGATTGTGCCGGGCATTCGCTATGACCGCTATGATATCAACCCGGACAATGTGGGATTGCGCGATCAAACCAATAGCGAGTGGTCGCCCAAAATCGCCGCCAATTATATTTTTGATCCCAACTGGTCGGGCTATGCCAGCCTAGCCAAGGCGTATCGCAGCCCGACGATTACCGAATTATACGCGACCGGCACGCTGTTTCCCGGCAATAATTTGATTTCGAATCCCAATCTGCAACCCGAAACCGCGATCAACAAGGAATTGGGATTACGTTATCAGGAAAAAAACTTTCTGGCGAAAAACGATACGTTGCGCGCGCGCTTGTCGGTGTTTCAAAACGATGTCGATGATTATATCGAACAGGTGATCAGCCCGACCACCACCCAATTCCGCAACGCCACCAAAGCCAAATTGCGCGGCATCGAATTCGAAGGCAGTTATGAGAATGCTGCTTGGATTTTGGCCGCCTCGGGCGGATTCACGCGCGGCGAAAATGAGACATTGAATCAGCCATTATCCGATGTCCCACCAGCGCAGGCAACATTGTCGGCCATCCGCAAGGTCGATGCGTGGGATATGAATTTCGGCTATTCCACCAACATGGCCGCAGCCCAAGACCGGATTCCAGCCGGCCAGCCGCTGATTACCAAAACCGGGGGGTGGATGGTGCATAATCTGTTTATGACCTGGCAGCCGGATGATCCCAAAATGAACAATATGCGCGTCGATTTCGGCGTGGATAATGTGTTCGATAACTATTACCGCCGCCAATTATCCTTCATCCCCGATGAAGGCCGCACGATCAAAATGCAAGTGGGCTGGAAGTTTTAAGACTGAGCAGTAAGCAGGCTGGGATACGCCGCCAAGGTGTGGGGATTGACGAATTTTTTCTCCAGCTTGCCATAGCGCAAAGGTGCTTGGTTATCGCCATACACCTCGATCCCGAGCGTGCGCAAAATCGCATGCGTTGCCGCCGTATCCCATTCGCAAGATCCGGAAAAGCTGGGGCATAAATCCGCCTCGCCCCGCGCCAACGCCAAAAACGGCCACGGGCTGTCCGTGTAGGTCACGGGCGAAGTGGTGTGGGCCGCTAAAAAATTGCCGATAGTGGGTTTATGCCTGTTGCGATTTTCCACAATAATGCGCGGCGGGTTGATCGCGCTGGGCTTTAGCACTTTGGGCAAATGCTTGGCCTGGATATGCCAGGCCCCGTCGCCCAACAGCCCGGCATAAGTTTCATCCGCCATCGGCATGTGGGCCACGCCCAAAACTGGCATCCCCTCGCGCACCAGGCCGATTAGTACACAAAAACTATCGGCGCGGCCTTCGGTGAAATGGCGCGTACCGTCCAGCGGATCGACGCACCAAAACTCCCCTTCTTCGATATTGGGGATCACCCCGGCTTCGACCGATTCTTCGCCAACGAATGGAATATAAGGCGCCAGTTGCGATAAGCCGATACGGATCAGATTTTCGGCCGCGCGGTCGGTTTTGGTAACAACCGAGCCGTCGGATTTTTGCTCAGGCACGATCGGTTCGGCGAAATCGCGGCGAATCAAGGCCCCGGCGGCCTGCGCAATCGTGACGACTTGGCGCAAAAAGTTTTGCATACCCCCAAGCGATAGCACAGTTTTGCCCAAACGGCAGCTGGAAAATGCCGCAATTTTCTGTAATAAAAGGTGACTTGGCCACAGGGCCACAATTTCTTATATCTGGTGCGGATCCTATATCATGACCTTATCCATCCTTATCCTCGCCGCCGGTAAAAGCAAGCGTATGCAGTCCGCTACGCCCAAGGTGCTGCACGCCATTGCCGGAAAAAAAATGATTCATTACGCCATAGATGCGGCAAAATCTTTGCAGCCGACGCAAATCACCGCCGTCATCGGCGCGGAGATGCCGGAATTGGCCACAGCCATCGCCCCCATCCCCGCCGTCATTCAAAACCCGCCACGCGGCACGGGCCATGCGGTACAATGCGCCGCCGATTTTTTATCCCGCGCCACCGGCACAGTGTTGGTGATGTATGGCGACACACCGTTTTTGCAAACTGCCACTTTGCAAAAACTGGTGGCAAAAATTGAATCCGGTTTTGCCGTTGGCGTCATCGGTTTTTACCCGGAAACGCCAGGCGGCTATGGGCGGCTGGTGACTACGCCCGATGGCAAACTGCAAGCGATTGTCGAAGCGCGCGATTGCACGGCGGAACAAAAATTCATTTCTTATTGCAACGCGGGTATCATGGCGTTTGATGCCAAACGCGTCCTGCCGCTCTTGGCGCAATTGCAACCCCATAACGCGCAAAGCGAGTTATATTTGACCGATCTGGTTGGCCTGGCCGTGGCGGCGGGTATGCATTGCACCACAATCGAAGCCGAAGCAGCCGAAGTCATCGGCGTCAACAGCCGCGAAGAACTGGCCAAGGCCGAGGCCGTGGCGCAAACCGCGCTGCGCCGGAAAATGATGGACGCTGGCGTCACGCTGTTGGATCCCCACAGCGTTTATTTATCGCACGATACCAAAATCGGCGCGGATTGCACGATCGAACCCAATGTGTTTTTTGGCCCAGGCGTAACCGTGGGCGCGGCTAGCGTGATCAAAGCATTTTCGCACCTCGATGGGGTAACGATTGGCGATCATTGTCGTATCGGGCCGTTTGCCAGATTGCGCCCAGGCAGCGATTTGGCCGATCATGTGCATATCGGCAATTTCGTTGAATTGAAAAACGCGCAATTACAATCCGGCGTCAAGGCCGGGCATTTATCGTATTTGGGCGATGTCACCATTGGTAGCGACACCAATATCGGCGCGGGCACGATTACCTGCAATTACGATGGATTCAATAAACACCAGACCAAGATTGGCGCGGGCGTATTCGTGGGATCGAACACGGCGCTGGTCGCGCCAGTCGCGTTGGGCGATGGGGCGATGATCGGCGCGGGCAGCGTGATTACCGCCGATGTCCCTACCGATGCGTTAGGAATTTCCCGTGCCAAGCAGGAAAACAAACCCGGCTGGGCGATGCGGTTTCGTAACCTATTTAAAGGGAGCAAAAAAAGTGGCTAGTGGCTAGTGGCTGTTGGCGCTTTTAACCGTCAACCGGCAACTATCCACCGTCCACTGAACCATGTGCGGCATCATCGGCATTATCGGCAACAGCGCGGTCGCAGACGATTTGTTGGAATCGTTGCGCCGGTTGGAATATCGCGGCTATGATTCGGCGGGTATCGCCGCCATCCAAGACGACGGCACCATCGACCGCCGCCGCGCGATGGGCAAGCTGCAAAACCTGGTCAAGCTGAATGCCGAAAACCCGCTGCCCGGCCATATCGGCATCGGCCACACCCGCTGGGCCACGCATGGCGCGCCGACGGCCAATAACGCCCACCCGCACGCTACCGATCGGGTTGCCGTCGTGCATAACGGCATTATCGAGAATTTTTCCGAACTACGCACCGAGTTGGAAAAACTTGGGCAAAAATTTACTTCCGATACCGATACCGAGGTGGTGGTACAATTGCTGGATTACCATCTGGCGGCGGGATTGTCGCCCAAGCAGGCGGTTGAAAAAACCCTGCCCCGCCTACATGGCGCATTCGCACTGGCGATGATTTTCGCGCGGCAAAAAATGCTGATCGGTGCGCGCAAAGGCAGCCCCTTGGTCATCGGTTACGGGCGGGATGCGATGTATTTGGGCTCGGACGCCTTGGCCGTAGCGCCATTGACCGACCGTGTCGCATATTTGGAAGAAGGCGATTGGGCGATCCTGAGCGAAACGCAGGCCGAAATTTTCGATAGCGCCAACAACAAGGTCGAGCGGAAAATAACCCAATCCGCCACCACCGGCGGCATGATCGGCAAAGGCAATCACCGCCATTTCATGCACAAGGAAATTTACGAACAACCCGCCGTGCTGGGCGATACGCTGCACGCGCATTGGCAGCCCCAGGCGAAACGCCTGTCCCTGCCCGAATTGCCGATTGCTTGGGCAGATATCAGTAAAATCCACATTATCGCCTGTGGCACATCGTTTCATGCTGGCATGGTCGCCAAATACTGGCTGGAGGGGATCGCCCGCTTGCCCGTCGAAATCGATATCGCCTCGGAATTCCGCTACCGCGATCCGGTGATGCTGCCCAATTCGCTCGGCATCTTCATTTCCCAATCCGGGGAAACTGCCGACACCTTGGCGGCGATGCGGCATTGGCGCGCGGCCAAACTGCCCGCCTTGGCGATTGTGAATGTGCCAACCAGTTCCATCGCCCGCGAGGCGGATGTGTTTTTACAAACCTTGGCCGGGCCGGAAATCGGCGTTGCCTCGACCAAGGCGTTTACAACGCAATTGATGTTGTTGGCCGCAATCGCCATCGCGGCGGCAATGGGCCGGGGCCGCCTGGACGCCGCACAGAGCCTGACGCTAATCCAGGCATTGTTGCAAATCCCGGAACTGGCGACGCAGATTTTGGAATTGGACGAGGTGATTTTGGATTTGGCGCGCAGCATTACGGCGGCGCGCGATGTATTGTATTTGGGCCGGGGGCCGTCATTCCCCATCGCGCTCGAGGGGGCGTTAAAATTAAAAGAAATCTCCTATATCCATGCCGAGGGGTATGCGGCGGGTGAAATGAAACACGGCCCCATCGCGCTGATCGATGAACAAATGCCCGTGGTCGCGATCGCGCCGTATGATAAGTATTTCGAGAAAACCGTATCGAATTTGCACGAAGTTTTGGCGCGGGGCGGCAAGCTGATCGTAATTACCGATAGCCTGGGCTCGAACAAGCTGAACATGCCGGATGCGGCGGTGCTGACCTTGCCGGCGATGCCGGAATTGGCGATGCCGATTTTATACACTTTGCCGATTCAATTGCTGGCCTATCACGCGGCCTGTTTGAAGGGCACGGATGTCGATCAACCCCGCAACCTGGCCAAGAGCGTGACGGTGGAGTAAGAAGAAAGTACCAAGTTCTAAGTACTAAGTTCAAAGTTCTTGGTACTTGGTACTTAGAACTTAGAACTATTTATCATGTACCGAGCGGAAAATTCCCTCGCCCTTAATCTCCATCACTTCTTCGGCATTGAAGATCCTGCCATTCATGCACACATAAACATCTGGCGGTAGAATATTTGCCGCTGCCATCGCAAAACCGAGATTAAATGGCGCATCCGAATTGGTCATGCCCGAAATCGGGATCAACGATCCGGTAAATACAATGCGGGCAAATCTTTTTTTAAGGTTTTGGCGAAGATATTTCGCAGTTATCGGCATAGTATTAGTGCCATGAGTGACGATAATCTTGCGCTCGTCGGCCGCTTCGATTGTTTGCAATAAACGTGCGCGGTCATCATCGGTCAATTCGCGGCTGTCTTTCATCGCCACCTGCACAAAACGCGCAGTGCTGTGCAGATTTAGGGATTGGATAAACCCCGGAATAATCGAATGCGCGTGCGGCCGCACCGTATCGATCCGCCCATCATAGAACGAATCAATCGTCCCACCCATCATGCAAAATAAAATATCGGCTGTCATGACGCTATGCTATCCCACCCTCAAACCTGGTCAAGCTGCATTTGCGGCAATTATCTTGCGCGGGTGATGTTATGGGCGGCGCAGGCGGCCTTGACGGTGTTATCCATCAATCCCCAAATGGTCATCGGCCCCACCCCACCCGGCACGGGGGTGATAAAGGCAGCTTTTTCGCTCACTGCGGTAAAATCCACGTCCCCAACCAATTTCGGCTGGCCGTTCCGTTTAATCCGGTTGATGCCGACATCGATTACGATTGCACCGGGTTTGATAAAATTCGCAGTAACGAATTCCGGCTTGCCGATGGCGGCGATCACAATTTCATGCTCGGCCACCACACTCGCTAAATCATGGGTGCCGCTATGTGCCAAGGTGACGGTCGCATTCGCTTCCTGCAATAAATAAGCCATGGGCTTACCAACAATATTAGAGCGGCCAATCACCACCGCGCGCTTGCCTTTTAAATTCGGTAGCACACGGCGCAGCAAAACCATGCACCCCATGGGCGTGCATGGCGTAAAACCATCTTTTTTGCCCTTATGTAGCTTGCCGACGTTGACATCATGAAAACCATCGACATCTTTGGCGGGGTCAATCGCCGCCATCACGGTTTCTGCATCGACATGACTCGGCAGCGGCATTTGCACCAAAATACCGTGCACTTTTTGATCCGCGTTTAATTCTTGCACAATATGCAAGATTTCGTCCTGGGTAGCCGTAGCCGCTAATTTTACTGGGCGTGAAGCCATGCCGATGTGCTGGGCGACCCGATCCTTGTTGGTCACGTAACTAAGGCTATCGGGGCGCTCGCCCACCAAGACAACGGCCAAGCAAGGTGTAACGTGATGATGGTTTTTAAGATTCTCAATTTCCGCTTTAAGGCCCATCAACAGCTCATCGCTGATCGCCCGGCCGTTGATAATTTCTGCACTCATGATACATCCCCCTGGTTTTGCGCATTCGTATACCATGAAAGCAGTTTTTTGCGAATACTGGCTGGATCGCCCAGTATTGCCAAGGTTTTATGCGCGCTGGACGTGCCCCGGTGCCAGCGCAGCTTTGATTTAGGCCAGGCAAATTCTTTGGCTAAAAACTCGATAATCGCGGCATTGGCCTTGCCGTCTACGGGCGGTGTGCTGATGCTTAGTTTCAGCACCGCGCGGCCCTGCGCGTCTTGCCCAATTCCGGTAATGGCATTACGCCGCGCACCCGCTTTGCATTGCAAATAGAGGCTGTAGCCATCCGCCGCTTGAGCAAAACAGGCGGGCAAAACCATCTTAAAACAACTGCAACCAGTATTCCCGCAGTAAATTTTGTACCAAGCCAAGCAATAAAATCAATACCACCGGTGAAATATCAATCCCGCCCAACAGCGGCAAATGACGGCGCAGCGGGGCCAGCACCGGTTCGGTCGCTTGGTATAAAAATCGCTGGACGATGCTGACCAAACGCTGGCGGGGGTTGATGATATTGAAATTCACCAACCACGACATAATCACCGCGATCAAAACGATCCAGATATAAATTTGCAGCAATTCAATAAGCAAAATCCCAATCGAGGTCATGGCACATCCTTGATGTTGGCAATGCAGCAAACTAGCGCATGGCGATACGGAAATCCAGCCGCCACGGCGCCGAAATTGGCCATGATCGCATCTATTCTTGACAAAATCGGCAATTAATCATAATAAATCGCCTGATTGCGGGCCCCTCTGGCGTCTTTGGCGCGATGTCGTAATCGTTACCATTCACCACACAACATATGAGGGAGCCGCGATGCTCGAATCCTTGCCGTTTTTAACCGTTGATTTTTTAACCAAGCCCGTTTGGATGTGGCTGGTATTCATGGCGCTGGTCGTCGTGTTGCTGGTGCTGGATTTGGGCATTTTGCACAAGCAACAGCGCGAGATCGAGGTGCGCGAAAGCCTGATCCTATCCGCCGGGTACATTGCCATTGGCCTGTTATTCGGGCTTTGGGTCTGGTGGGAAATGGGCAAACAATCCGGCATTGAATATTTGACCGGATTCATCGTCGAAAAAACCCTGGCGATGGATAACATCTTTGTCATTGCGATGATTTTCGCGTTTTTCGCCATTCCCCGCCAGTATCAGCACCGTGTCTTGTTCTGGGGCATTTTGGGCGTGATTGTGCTGCGCGCTTTGATGATTGCCTTGGGCGCGACCTTGGTCGCCGAATTTTCCTGGGTCTTGTATATCTTTGCGGTGTTCTTGATCGCAACCGGCGTCAAGATGATTATCTTTGCCAATAAAAAAGCTGATTTGGCAAATAATCCAGTGTTGAAATTCATGCGCCGCCATTTCCGCGTGACCGACCAATTTCACGGCGAAAAGTTTCTGGTAAAAAAAACGGATCCGAAAACCGGTAAAATGGTAACGTACTTAACGCCGCTGATGCTGGCCTTGGTGCTGATTGAAATCGCCGATGTCATTTTCGCGGTCGATTCGGTACCCGCGATTTTTGCCATCACCACCGATCCATATCTGGTTTATACCAGCAACATTTTCA
>Ga0315901_10001627_pt1 | contig 32312 bp, 38 predicted proteins | sample LakEriMetagenome_10_FD_203761 | JGI IMG/M metagenome (GOLD analysis project Ga0315901, IMG submission 203761) | Freshwater fungal communities from buoy surface, Lake Erie, Ohio, United States - Buoy 2 MA116 | ecosystem: Environmental > Aquatic > Freshwater > Lake | place: USA: Lake Erie, Ohio...
CGGGTAGATTAGCAATTCCATATGTAACACCATCAGGTGTAGTTGATATTAGATTTAGAACTATGTCAGGTGGTGACCCTAAATATATGGGAATGCCAGGGGCTAAGACAACAATGTTTAACTCACAGGCAGTACTAACAGCAGACGGATACATATGTGTCACCGAAGGTGAGATAGATTGTATAACTGTAGTTGCTAAAACAAATCATCCATCAGTAGGAATACCTGGCGCCAACAATTGGAAGCCATACTATTCTAAAATACTAGATGATTTTGAGACAGTAATTATCCTTGCTGATGGTGATGCTGCAGGATTAGAGTTCGGCAAAAAGATTAGCCGTGAATTAGGAAATGCAAATATAGTTCAGATGCCAGAAGGGCATGATGTGAACTCGATTGTTTTACAAGAAGGGATTGGATTTATTGATGAGCGAATCAGAAGAGTCATTACTTAAAGAAGATATCTGGGAGTATATAAAAGACAATCCTAGATTAATTGGTATTCCTTTATCAGATAATAAAGGATTAGATATCTTAAATGCATTACGAGATATCTGGGAACTAAAGACAGTTGAAGCAAAGAACTCAGGGCTTAAAGTCTTGGCTGAAGTTATGCTGGCAGCAGCAGAAGGCAAAGGCAATGAGATAGTAGAAGAAGTCCTAGTGCAAGAAGCAATGATAGATATAGATGACAACTTAAGGGTGGTGCTAGATGAAGGACAGTAGATACGCAGCAGATATAACAGATGAACTATTAGATATTCTTTATAAGAAGCATCAGGACTACGGTCCGTTAAACATAGCCCATGCTCCAGGCGGTGCATTAAATGGGCTAAGAGTTAGAATGCATGACAAGTTAGCCAGACTTAATCACTTGGTTGATAATGGCGACACGCCAAACTACGAAACAATAGAAGATACACTGGTTGACCTAGCAAACTATGCCATAATCGGACTTATGGTACAAAGAGGTCAATGGGCAGGCATTGAATCAGGCAAGGGCTAGGTATTTTTTTAATGAACGACTCATATACGGAAGAATACGAGTCGCTTGTTGCTGCCTTAGCAAGTGAGTACAACAGGAAATATCCAATGGTTGAACGGGTAGACATAGCCCAGACATTGTGGCTATGGTTTGTTACACACCCAGTTAAGTTTAAAGAATGGTCTACCCTTGAACCAAAAGATAAAGAAAAGTTAATTGCAAAATCTTTACGTAATGCTGCATTAAAGTATTGCGAAAAAGAAAAAGCCAAGACTAGTGGCTACGAATATGTTGATATTTATTATTACAACAGTGCTGTCATAGAAGCATTTTTACCATCAGTTATTTCCGAATCATATGAAATCCCTACCAAAATTAAAGACCTTGCTCAAACAGTAAGCAGGTCAGAGGTATCAGATGGAAACAACTGGCTAGTCTTAAGGTCAGATATTGCAGCAGCCTATTACAAACTATCAGAGGCAAAGCAAAAAATTTTACAAGCCAGATTTACAACGGAATTAGGCGAGTGGAGTGACGTAGCAAAGGAACTAGATACAACAGCAGATGGTGCACGAATGAAAGTTCAGCGTGCAGTTACATCTTTGATTAGAAATCTAGGCGGATGGCGTCCTGAATCAGATGAAGATGTCTTACCTAAAAAGAAAGACGAAGATGAATCAGGAGAGTAAACATATTAGGGAATTGCTACACCCTACTGATTACTCAAAGGCAATGGACCTACGTGGTCAAACACTAGGCACTACCTGTGTCTGTGGTTGCGAAGTCTTTATCGCCCTTATAGCCTTTGATGAATACAAAGAAATAAACTTTTACTTCTTAGACGGAGAGTGTGCTAACTGTGGTTCAATGGTAACTCTTCCATATCCAAACGATGTTGAACCAGATTGTGATTAACTATGCCATCATATGATTTTAAATGTAATGCATGCAAAACATTAATTGAGATAAACGAAAATATTGCACCGCCTTGCCCCACTTGCGCTGCAGTTATGGTTCGTATATGGTCTGCTCCAGCAGTAAAGTTTAAAGGTTCAGGTTTCTATTCGACTGGAGGTTAAATGAACGACTATCCGAAGTGGGAAGGAAGACCAGCGTGTGAAGGTATTGATACAGAGTTTTTCTTTACAGAAGGTAGTTATGACAATTTGCCAATGTTAAAAAGAATATGCAACAATTGTCCTGTAATACAGCAATGCTTTGATTACTCAATCAAGTATGCTGTCAGTGGTTACTGGGCAGCAACTACTGAAAATCAGAGAGAAGGATATAGAAAGTTGCACAATATAAAACCTAAAGCAGTAGTTCCATTATCAGTTTATGATGTAGGCTGATGAGTAAATTATCTGATTTTGATTTAGACCTTGCGGTTGGTCATGAAGGTGAGCAACTAGTAAGCGACTTACTTACTGGCGGTAAAACAATAGAAGTAAAGACAGATTTAAAATGGAAAGATACTGGCAACCTATATGTAGAGACTGTGTGTTGGTCTCATAACAATCATGAATGGTATGCATCTGGTCTATCCTCAACAAAGGCTGAGTACTGGGCATTTGTTATAGAAAGTGGTACATTATTAGTACCTACTGAAACCCTAAAGAAAGTAGTTGCACTACGTGGTAGGGCTATTACTTGTAACATCCAACCTAACCCAAGTAAGGGCTACTTGATAAGGATTGATGATATACTTGAAGGGTTAAAAGGTTTATAGGTAGCCTCCTATAAAGCAGAAAAGCCCCCGCTCTGGTTAGGGGAAGACCAGGACGGGGGTTTTCTATGTTCTATGGGGCTTGTAGCCCGTTTAAATAGGGTTTAGTTAGAGCCTAAACCAAAATCTTTTTCAGCCTTATCAGCCCATTTGGCAGCAGGTGCTGCAATTGAACCGATTAGAATTGCATACTGTGGTGCCATATCAGCAGCAAGGGCAATGCCCATTGTGATAGCAGATGCAAGAACTGCACGAAGATAAGACTTAAGTACTGCCTTAAACTTTGGGTCTTTTAGTTTATTAATTAGGTCTTTCATTACTTACTCCATTTCGGTGTACCAAAGCCAGCGATAAACGGCTTTAGTTTTCTTTTATTATCCAAACGGTATGCACGAATCTTCTGTGCTACTTCTCCACCATTTCTTTCACTGGCAGATTTCTTTTTATCACCAGATGTATTGCCTTCAATAGTGGTAACTGTTCCGTCACCATTATCTTTAACAACAATTCCAACATGGTCTACTGGATTACCACCTTCAGCAAAATCAAAGAAGGCTAAGTCACCAGGCTTAGGCTTAGCAGTTGCTGCATTAGACCAAGCACCAAGACCTTTGAACTTCTCTGCTCCAATGGTTGTAGATACCACATTAGGAATCTTTAGTTTTACCTGTGCTGCTACCCACATACAAAAACTTCCACACCATGGTTGAAAGTTTGCTTTAGTAAAAGCACCATACTTTGTTTCATTATCTTTAGGACCTTCAACGGTTCCTATCTCAGCCTTTGCTACTGCCAGAAAATCATCTACTTGACTCATGATGCTCCTATTTTTTTAATACTTGTAACATTAACTCTGTTAAGAATTCAACCTTGTCGTCCAATTGATTGACTTTATCTTTTAAACTTGAGCCACCATTCGGTTTAAGTTCATTAAGATAATGTTTAACCATCCATCTAGTTGCTCCTGCCAGTGCTCCAACAAGTGTGGTTACGGCTACGGCTAATCCAGCCCAATCAGTAGGTGTCATTTTATACTGTCCTAATAGTTATCTCGAGTACTCCTCCAAAGCCATCAAACCTTTTGTCAGGCGGAGTCATACGTGTGAATGTAATTTGTTCAATAACTGCCTGCCTAGATTCGCCAGTAGTTAAGTCTTGCCAGGTAACTACGTCACCATTTTGTTCTAAGTCTTCTAATGTCTGGATTTTTTGAAAGGCTCTGCCCTCAAAACCATACATAGAATTATATCTATCTGTCTCAACATCAAAGCAATAGACAGGAAAGCGCACCATGCGCTGACGTGGAGTAGCAATAGTTGCCTTTGCTTGATAGCCCTTAAATGTTGGACCCTTAGTAGCATCAGTTATATCTCTAGCCAATGTAAATTTATAAGCAAGATATTCTTGCGAGGTTTGTGGGGTAGATGTAGTTACTTCAATTGATTCTACATCGGCATCGTAAGTAATAATTTCAGTCTCAACACCACTAGCATCTACTGTTTGTAATGATAAGTAACCATAAGTAAAGTCACCACGACCAATTAAACGTTTAAAGTTTTTTGGTTCAAGGGTTCCATAGCGAATGTTACCTGTTTTAACATAACCAGATGAAATAAGATTTGTGCCCTCTACATATGTGTATCCAGCAATAGCCACTGTTCCAGTAGGAGATACTGCAGCAGATGCAATAGTTCCAGATGTTGCAGTAGTAAATGTAAATGTTGTAGTAGTTGGTGTTGTTACAATTGTTTGTTGTCCATTAAGAGCAGCATCTACTCCAGCAATAAACACTACATCTCCAGCGGTTAAACCGTGAGCAGTAGATGTTGTAAGCGTAGCAGTTGTAGTTGTCCGTTCTTTATTTGATACAGCAATCTCATCCTTTGCTGCTGTGCAGTAAGCCAAAGTATCTGTATTGCCAAGAAATGCAACACCAGTAGTTACATGACCTGTAGGACCTGGATAATATAAATCATTAGCATAGGCAAACCGTAGGTTTTCCAACTCAGCCCCAAGGTCAATGCGAGTAAGACCAGGTTCTCCACCTACAGATGTAGCACACCATACAAATCTATCTCTAAATGTAAAGCCATATACTGGTTGAGTTGTTTCAATAATTAGTGGACCATACTTAATAGAACCATCTTGGTCTGACACATCAGCAACACGGACACCCTTGCTTGTGCCAATAACCATGTAGCCACCATAGTATTTAATGCTATGAATAATTTCTCCTACTGGCATTTCGGCAGCCACCACAGCAGAGGTTAAAGTGGGCAAAGCACCAGCAGTTGATAAAGTAAATTTAAATATAGATGATTGGATACCATTAAATCCAGAGATATATATTGCTGGTCCAGATGCTGTTATTCCAGTAAATGTATAACTAGATGTTGGGTGTGTGTATAAAGCAGTTGGCAATGTAGTTGCTGAACTTGTGAACTCATATACAGAGTTATTAAAGCAGGCAATAATTCTTTCTTTGGCAAAATCCATTACAACATTGCTTACAGTAGTGCCAGTAACATCAAACATTTTCGTGCCAGCAGTAGATGAATCAGCAGTTAATGCTTTTTTGTATACAGTTAGTTTAGTAGTACCACCAGAAGTAACGTTAGTTACCCAGTAAGCATTGCTACCATCATCACAAATTCCATATACCTTGTCATCTGTTCCAGCATTGTAATCAATGAAGTGGGTTTCAACACCAGCAGTATCAATCTTATCTACATCATAACCATCGTGTAGTAGTACACCATCAGTATTGTTCCAACGTATAGAACGAATCTGTTGATAAGCACGACCAGTAGAATGGATTGGTGCTGTAGTTATATGTCCTGCTGTAGATTCATTAAGTAAAGTTACCTGTCCTTTGGTAAATACATCTACGCCCTTGCTATCTGCAAAACGGTTAAGAACAATTTCGCCAGATGTTGGGTCATAAAATTTAATGCCAGTGCCTTTATGGAAAGAAGATTGGCTGCGAATCCACCAACCAGTAAGTGACTGCTCACCTGGTTCTTGCTGGCTATCAAACTGTTCCTTCTTAAAGGGTGCTGTTTGACGGATGTATGGACGGTTATCATTGATAGCGTAGATAAATGGGACACCATTTAGGGCTACATCATAAGCAATATCAGTATTTTGCCAGATAGCATTTGACGCAACAATACCAATATCAACCGCAATCGCTCTACTGGAACGACCTTCAGTAATATCACGATTAGCCACTTATTCTCCTTGTGCTTGTTTGTCTTTCACTTGTTCTTTCAGCAACTGCATTGACCAATACAATGAGTAATAGTCATAGTCCCACGTAGTAGTTTTCATGTGCTTAGCAATAGCGCCAGTGTGTGCATATAAAGGTATCTCAATGGCTTTGCATTTGCGGAAGAATGATATGTCTTCACCAACAAACTTGTCATTCTTCTGGTCATTCTCAGCAAAGAATGAAATGTCAGTGCCATACTTCTCACGTAGTTTAGTTACTACACTACGGTGCATAACAACTAATCCCATACCAGCCATATCAATTTTAAGGACTTCATTTACTGGCAAAGGATGATGATACTTAACTGTATACTCATCAATATCATCAAAGATAACTGGCATAGGCACTGGCAAACTACCATTTGTAGTCTTAGAAATAAAATAAATACCACTCACCATAGGATGAGTCTTACTATCTGCTGTATCGTGTAGTAGTTTCCATATATCAGGATTAATTACTACATCAGAATCTACCCACAGTAGCCAATCTGTCTCAGCATTGTCATACCAGTGGTCTAGTAATGCTTGCCTTTGCCTAGCAATTTGATTGCCTTGAACTCTAATAGATTTAGATATAGGCATACCAAGTCCAACACTAGTAAGCACTACCGAAAGTAATCCTTCAGTAAACTTGCCATCAGTTACGCCGTTATCACACCAACCAATTGCTACTGTTTCATTTTTCTTAATCATATATCCCCCTATATTTGGTTGAGCAGTTTGAACACATGCTCAGGTGCTTTGTTAAGCAGAAGGTATTACTATTTTAATCCACTCTTTATTTATTTCAGACCATCTATAAAAATACTCTTCAGTATCTTCTGGTTTAGCGATTGGTGCTTCCCATTGATAGTTTGTATAGTTTAATTTCCAAGATGGATATGGCTGAGGTGAAATAAATACATCAAAGTGTGGGTCATATTTGTATCCGACATTTGCAAAGTTCGCACGAATACTTTTATTGTAAGATGTTCTTTTGCAAGTTAAATCAGCAAACCAAGGGCGAGAAGCGTAAAATTTTTCCCAAGCCTCAGAGGTTCCACCAACTTGTGTACCATCTAAATCGGTTTGAATTATATTTTCGTCAACTCCAGTAATTACTTGAACTACTATGTTGTCTGAATTAATAAGTGCGTAGTGTGCCATTATGAGAAACTCACATTCCCACTGCCAGCAGTGAATCGTTTGTATGAGAAAGAACCATCGGTTCCAGTTGCATCTGCAGTAAGTCCTGCACCAACTGTTATTGTAGCAGCAGCGGTTGGCCAGCGAAGAATAACTACACCTGAACCTCCATTACCACTAAGGAGAGAACCAGAACTATCAGCACCACCACCTCCGCCACCAAGATTTGCTGTACCATTATTTCCTGCTGTAGTAGTTACTCCAGTACCTCCACCACCTGAGCCACCAGTTCCAACTGACTTACCACCAACAGCGTTGTAATATGAACCGCCACCTCCGCCAGCGTAAGTTACAGAAGCACCTGTGATAGAAACTGCTACACCATTACCACCGTTACCGCCACCACCGCTAGTTGCATTAGCACCAGCAGCACTTGCACCGCCACCGCCTCCGCCACCATAAGGTTCTCCGTGCATACCATTACCACCAGCAAAACCTTGATTAGCAGTTCCGCTACCGCCTGGTCTAGCAACATTGTTAAATGACCTAGCACCGCCACCGCCAGAACCGCCAGATGCACCCTCTTGTCCATCATTTGCTACATCGTTACCACCGCCACCACCAGCAGTAGAAGTAATTGTAGAAAATACAGAGTTGTTACCAGATTTGGCAGATGCTGCTGCTGTACTAGCACCAGTAACGCCTGAACCACCTGCACCAACAGTCACAGTATAATTTGTTGAATAATTTACTACTAATGCAGATTCTAAAGAACCACCACCACCAGTTGCGGTTACGGTACTTCTTAAACCTCCAGCACCACCACCAGCACCTTTTTGATTACCACCTGCACCGCCACCTGCTACTACTAAATAATCCACATTAAATGAATTTGAAACAGTTGCTGAATTGCTTGCAGAACTTTCAGGACTATCTCCGTTGGCATTGGTTGTCTTAACTTTAAATGTATAACTTGAGCCTTTTGTTAATTGACCTGATGAAAAAGTATACGAAGTAGAACTTGTTGTTGCTGCCGTACGAGAAGTTTCAGCAGTTGTTCCATTCAGATATGGCGTAATAGTAATAGCAGAAATATTTTTACCACCGCTATTTCCAAGTGTCCAAGTTACTGTTACAGACGGTTCGGTTGTTGATGCCGTAGCAGTACCAATAGTAGGTGCTTGTGGCTTAGTTGTAGCAAGAACAGAAGCAGATGGGGCAGAATTAACAGTCGTTCCAAAGTTGTTTTGAGCGTTTGCCACAACTGCAAAAGATGTATTAGAAGTCAATCCAGTTAAAGAAACTGTTGTTGAAGAACTTGATGCAGTGAATCCACCTGCTGTTGTTGCTACATTAAATTGAGAAGCAGTAGAACCGCCTGAACCTGGAGTAACTACTACGGTAAGTGTTCCGCCAGTTGTATAAGCAAGGTTAGTTCCAACATCAGTTACGCTTGAAATGGTTGGGGTAGCAGGTGGTGCTGAAATAGCCACCCATGCCGTGCCATTATAAATTTCAAGGATTTCTAGTTCACCATTGTAAAAAGTGTCACCAATTACTGGACCAGATGGTCGAGCAGCAGTATTACCTGATGGGATTCCGCCTTTAGCGGGATATGATGAAAATGCCATTATGCAATCTCCACTCCACTGATGTGGATTGTCACAGCAGTTGTAGATGCATAACCTGAAATTGTTTTAGGTGTACCAGAAGCAGGGATAACCTGCTTTAAATCAAACACAGCAAGTGAGTTAGCAGAGATTGCTACCGTAGGCACAATCACTACTCCGTCAATTGCTACCGTTGCAGAGGCTGCACTTGTAGCAGCGTTAGCCAATACAATGTTTGTTACCACAGTTATAGTGGTTGTTGTTGGCACTGTATATAGCGTTGCACTTGATGTGGCTGCTGCTGTTCTAGCAAGAGCCTTTGTTACTGTAGCCATTAGTTACTACCTTTCGTTGTTGGTTAAAATTAATTGAGCAGTTTTAATCCATGCTCAGGGATACAAATTATTTAAAGAGGTTGACTTGTAGATACATCAGCAGGTCTAATTGGACAATTATGTCCAACCCACTCTTTGTTTATTTCAGACCATTTCCATTGGAAATCTTCTGAAACCTCAGTAGGTTTTGCGATAGGTGGTTCCCATTTAAATGTTTGATAATTTAATTTCCAAGAAGGATAAGGTCTTGGACTAATGAATACATCAAATGTATAATCATAGATATCTCCAACGGCTGCAAATTTATTGCGTATTGGAGTGCCACCTAGAGCGTGAACCCCATCTACAGTGTTGTAAGATGTTTTAATCCAAGTACCACCAAGATTATCTATTAACCATTGATAGCCCTCATCACCCGCTGGGTCGTTATTGTCACCTACGGTAACTCTAACTACTATATTATTTTTATCTATTTCTGCCCAATGACTCATTATACATACCTCACTATTAGTACGCCAGAACCGCCTGCTTTTCCTTCACTGTTTGCTCCACCGCCACCACTTCCAGTATTGGCTTTCCCTGCAGTAACTCCAGATGTATTTCCACCTGAAACACCACCAGTTCCACCGCCACCATATCCACCTCGTGGACTTCCGTAGGCACCGCCTCCGCCACCTCCAAGATAAATTGTTCCTGGATTAGAGCCAAGACTTGAAACTAATGCATTTGAACCATTTGTTCCAATCTGTGCTGCCCATAAAAATGCAGCAGTATCAGTTGTAGAACTATTTAGCCAATTGGTTTTACCATCTCCACCAATGTTTACTCCAGTACCTGGGTCACCATCAGCGTTTCCACCAGCAAGACCAGTTCCACCGCCACCACCACCATTGCAGCAGTTATACCCATTACCACCATTATTTCCATATTTATTAGTTCCAGTAGAAAGTGTAGAGTCAGCAGAACCACCAGCACCTGTTGCAGCGCCATCAGGGTGTCCGCCTCCACCACCACAACCGCCATTTTGTCCTGGACCAGTATTGCTGTTTCCAGCAGTATCTCCAGTCTTTCGTCCAGCACCACCACCACCAGCAGCAATAACTGTTGTGCCAAGGGATGTATTAGTACCTGGACTGGTTGTTCCTGCTTGTGCTGCACCACCTGAACCAATTGTAACAGTTTGGTTTGAGTTTATAGATACTGAAGGTGAATAAACAAGTGCGCCTGCACCGCCACCGCCAAAGCCACCACCACCGCCACCGCCGACTGCTAATATATCAAAATCAACAGTACCGCCACTAACGCCAAGTGTTCCATTAGATGTAAATACACGATAGTTATATCCACCGCTTGTAATCAAAGTACCGCCAGTAATTGTTGGTGCTACTGGTGTTACCGAAGAATAAGCACTTGAAGCAGGACTGTCTCCATTTGCATTGACTGCTTTTATTCTAAATGTATAAGCAGTTCCATTAGTTAACCCACTTACTGTTAATGGACTTGTTGTTTGAGCAGGACTAAATGCTGTATATGTAGTTCCATCAGTTGAATACTTATAGTTTGAAATTGATTTACCGCCTGTATTTCCAGCAGTAAACGTTAAAGTTACTGATGCACTTGCTGCTGTAGACGTACCAATAGTAGGTGCTTGTGGCAATGTTGTTGGAGTTACTGGACTAGCATTGGCTGTATTGGTTGAAGTTCCACTACTATTTTGAGCATTACCATACACAGTATAAGCAGTGCCAGGTGTTAATCCTGTAATTACTACTGTTGTGCCTACTGTTGTAAAACCACTATGTCCACCTGCTGTAGTGAAAGCGTTGTATTGAGTTGGTGTACCACCAGTGGCTGCTGGGACAAAAACAACATCCAGTGTTCCAGCAGTTGAGGAATAAACAATAGATGTTGATGAGTCTGTTACGCTGCTAATTGTTGGCGCATCAGGTGGAAAGCCCTCACTTTTTAGTACTTTCCAAGTTGTGCCATTGTAAATTTCTAATGCTTCTACTTGACCATTGTAATAAGTATCACCAATTACAGGGTTAGTTGGTCTACCAGCAGTATTGCCTGATGGGATTCCAGTTTTAGCGTTTAATTTATTTACTGACATTATGCAATCTCGCTTCCAAATGCGTTGAATGATACTGTTGCAGATGATGCATAGACTGTAACTACATCAGTTGCTGCAAGAGTTACGCCAATAGTAATCATGGTGCTATCGTTTGCTGCTACTGTTGAGTCATATGCAATGTAATGCTTTGCCGCTAGTGTTTCACCAGCAGGGCGAATTGCTACACGATAAGTTGCAGATGTTGCTGCCTGGTTTGTTACCGCAATGGTTGACAATACCGCTGACTTACCCGACCCTACAGTGTAAAGAGTTGTTGCTGTTGTTGCTGATGGGTTTAGTTGACCCAGTACTTTATATGTTGTTGCCATTGGTTATGCTCCCATTGTCATTAGTGCTGTCGGGGTTGAATCTGCTGCTGCAAGTTCTGCGTCTGTAGCAATGTTGGTTGCATCAGATGCTAGGTTTGCTAGGTCTCGTGCTTTTGTCATTAGTATGCTCCCATGATTGTCATGATGTCTTGTGCATTTTGAGAATTAGTAAAGTCTGTTGATGTAACTGCATTTGCTACCTCAAAGGAAGTAAATGTAATAATCTCAACAATATCGTTAGCAGCAAGTGCAGCAAGAGAAGTAATGCTTGAACCATTACTTGCTGTGTAATCTGAAGTGCGGACAAGAAGCACGCCGTTAAGATATACTTGTTCTTTACCAACAATGTATGAAAGTGTTGCGCCATTAGCATCAATGCCAGAGATTGATGTTTCTCCACCAGATGCTGTGTATCTGTAGCGATAGATTTCTGCAGAAGATGAGATAGAACCCCATGCAGAACCAGACCAAACAAACATAAGGTTACTTGTAGTGTTCCAATAAAGAGCACCAGTTACCAGTGCGTTGCCATCATTATCAACAGATGGAGCAGATGCTTTAGCGCCTAGGTATCTATCGTCAAAAGAATCGTATGATGCAGCAGCAGCGGCAGCAGAGGCTGCAGCAGCAGTAGCAGAACCAGCAACATCATCTACATACAACTTGGTAGCAGCGTGTAGGTTTTGAGTTGGAGCACCAGCAAGAGTTAAGTTACCAGTCATTGTAGAACCAGACTTAAGTACGAATGACTCATAAACAGTTCCACCTGCTTGGATTGCTGTTGCAATCTCACCAAGGGTATCTAATGTTCCAGGTGCAGAATTAACAAGGTCTGCCACTTTTGTATCTACGTAAAGTTTAGTTGCTGCATCTGCATTAGATGTAGGTGTAGCAAGAGATGTAATCTTCTGGCTATTAAGAGATACTGAACCAGTAGGTGCAGCCATCTGGTCTAAGCGAGATGTTCTTACCTGTGTATCAAAATCTGAGATAGTAGACGCAGCCTGTGAGCCTGTGTGGTTAGCACGAGCATATGGGTCAGATACCATCTTGGCTGCAGTAATAGTTCCATCTGCAATATCAGAGGCAACAATAGTGCCATCTACTAAATCGGCAGAAGTAATTGTGCCAGAAAGGTCTAACTTAGTTTTAGCAATTGCAGCAGTAGAACTAATGTCAGCATTTACAATAGTGCCATTGGCAATCATTGTAGATGTAACTGTGCCTGAATCATCCAGAGTTACTGCTGTGCCAGAAATCTTAGTCTTATCAATAGCAGCAGAAGAATTAATATCAGCATTAACAATTGTTCCATCAAGAATTTTAGCCGAAGTTATTGCTCCGTCTGCAATGTCTCCTGCGACAATTGTGCCATCTAAAATTTTGGCAGAGGTAATAGCGCCATCTGCAATGTCGCCAGCAACAATAGTTCCATCTGCAATCTTTGCAGAGGTAATGGCTGAATCCGCAATCTTTGCGGTAGTAACATTAGAATCAAGAATCTTTGCAGTAGTTACAGCATCAGATGCAATTTTAACAGCGGTTACTGCGCTATCAACAATCTTAGCAGTTGTAATAGATAGGTCATCAATCTTAGTTGTGCCTACAGCGCCAGTGGCAATCTTACCGCTTGTAATAGCGGAGTCTGCAATATCACCAGTAGCAATGGTTAAATCTGCAATCTTTGCAGATGTGACAGCACTATCAGCAATCTTGGCTGTAGTTACATTTGAGTCAGCAATCTTTGCTGTAGTTACAGAAGAAGACTGCAACATTGTTGTTGTAATCATATCTGTATCTGTAGTCTCAAGAACGTTTGCAATAGTCAACCCGTGTGCTGTGGTTGTATTCTCAATGTGTGTGTTGGCTTCACGATAGTCACGACCAATTGCCATGTGGCGGACAACTGCACCAGCAGAGTGAGCCTGACCAGTTGAACCATCAACACCACGAGTAATTGTTAGTGTGTTAGTGCTAACCGCACTGACATCTACAATTTCTTCAAGAACTGTATCTGGGTCAATAACTACTGTGAAAATTTCACCAGCAGAAATTGTTAAACCACCTAACAAGCCAGTACCAGAAACAACAGTAGCGCTTGTAGCGGTTGATGTAAGAGCCGCTGTCAGTGTTGTTTGCTGTGAGCGGGAGGAGTATTTACGTGTTGTCATTTAGGTTCCTATCGGCGGGAGAAGTGAACTCTTGTAGGGTAATTCGTCTGTTGTGCTTTATGTTCTTCTTGAAGACGCTGATTATATAAAGCGTATAGTTGCTTAGTTGCAGTTGAAGAAGCACCATATGGACGTTTGCTATCTGTCTCATCAGCCTGAGGGCTTGTCTGTGAAGCACGGGCTGGGTCAAGGTATGTAAGCAAACGATATGAAGCACCAAGAACTACCACGTCACGAGTAGATTCTGGTAAACCAGTTGTTGTTGTATAAACATCTGTGCTGTTTGTAAATGGTACTGGGTTTGTAGCGTATATAATTTTTACTGTGCGACCAGCAATAGGTGCTTCGCCTAAAGTAATTGTTTGAACTATATCTGTTCCAGTTGTATATCCAAATGCCTCTGGGTTAGCGCTGGCATCAAAATCCCATCTACGAATTGGAATCCACTCTTTTGTTGGACCAATACTCTGCCATGATACATAAAGAATATTACTAATATCTAAGTTAGCAAATGCATAGGTAGATACTGCTGCATTAAAAGTAAAACTAGTTGATTTAACAGCATACAGATTTGCGCCTAAGGCACGGATAGTGTCTTGAATGGCACGCTTAACTACATGCTTTGGAAAAGTTGGGCTAACAATTACTCTTGTATCAACAGCATGGGTAGTAGCAGTAGTGCCGTAAAACCCACGACCATATGGTGCAACTGTTGCTGTGTTTCCTACACGGTCATAGTTATCTACATACATTAACTCTTCGCCAATTTCAATTACACCTTTACCTAAATTTTCAGTAGTTGCTAATCGCAAAACTAAAGGAGATGAAGATGGAGAAGTTGTCGTAGTAATTGCTGTAGTCAGATAAGTAGAGCGGTCTTGAGTAAATGTGTATCCAGATAGGTTAATTAAAACCTCATCAATCATATTGGCAAATGTAGTCATTAGGCGTTTATACTCCGTAACGCAGCAGGGGCTGCTAATCCAGTAGTCGAAGCAAGTTCATTGCAGATACCATCAATATCTTTAAACTTATCCCTGGTTCTAGCAGCCTCGGCTTTAATATTAAGAGCACCTACAGTTGCAAGTCCAGTAGTACCAGCCCAAGCATTAGCAGCACCTTGTTCATCTAAACCAGTTGTTCCAGCAAGACGATTAAGTTCTGCTGTAAGACTACTACCTGCTTTGCCTAGTGCCATGGGTTACTTCTTTCTATGATATAAATTTATTTTTTCTTTTTTGCTGCTGCATTGTCAACTAGATTTGGATAAGGTCTACCCGCTGCTTTAGCACGGGCTTTAGCCTTAGCCTTTTGCGCTGGTGTTAATGGAGTTGATTTTTTATTAGGATTTTTTTTATCCCAGAATGCTTTCTTCTTCACCATTTCACCTTATCTGCCCAGTATGCTGCTGACATTTTGCCTTTGGCAATATTCTTAGCATGACGTGCTTTAAATGACGCCTGCCGTGCTGTTGGCTTTTTATCACCAGTAACACCCTGTTGACCAAAGCGAATGGTTTTAACCTTATCGCCTTCTTTAGCCACAACTACGTGTGACTTCTTTGGATGATTAGGTGTGCGCTTTGGCTTATTAAAACCTGACACACCTGCTCGCTTTAACCGTGGGTCCATTGTTATCCCTTAACTTTCTTTAGCCTAGGATTTTTTTTCTTAGCAGCAGGGGAAGCCTTGCGGGCAGCCGAAGCAAGAATCGCACTTGCATTCTCCTTGCTGATTCCCTGCTTCTTCGCAATTCCCGCAGCAACTTTCTTGAACCCAGGATGCTTCTGTTTCACTAACGTTGCCGTCCTTTAACATATTTACCGTTCTTATCAATTTGGTCGGATGAAGTACCCTTCTTCCCCTTAACGATTGCATTGATTGCTTCAATAACTTGGCGGTCCTGATTGTTGCCAGATGACATAGCAGCACGCTTTGTTGCTGCTTCATTTGCTGGACCACGGTTTTGATAATCAAACTGTGCGCCGAGTGATGTGCCAATTGCAGTAGGAACGTCTCTTACTTCACGCAATGCGTTACCTACATAGCCACCAATTCTTTGGATTGGACTTTTACGGGTAGCCATATTACTTCTTCTTACCCATTTTCTTCATGCCCTTTTTCATTTCCATCATCTTCTCAGACTTGGATTCCATCTTTTCTCCTGCCTTGTAAGCAGCCTTCTTAGCAGCAGCCTTACCTTTTGCAGTGTATGGGAACTTCTTGTTTCCTACTTTTGGCATTATACTTGTCCTATCTCTTTCATAACCTCGGCTACTTTATGGTTTATTTTTTCTGCTTTAGGCATAGTTTCCGAGTTGTATGCTGTACCTAAAACTTCTGATGCTTCATGCGCTTGCTGTATATCTTTCATGGTAGTTCCTGCTGGACGCATACCTTGGTCTCTTGCATCTCTATAAGCCTGTAGTTCTGCATTCCATTTCTTATCTGGAATATCTCTTTTAGCATCTCCAGCATTTACCTGAAGACCCATTACCTTACATCCAAAACAATCATCCAATGGTTCTGGATGTTCTTGCCAGTGATACGCCATCAATCCCCCTAGATTGCTGTGAAGTTTGCTTCTGTTACTCCAACTCCGCCTGCAATTAATGCAGCCTTAGTTGCCTCATTAACCGTGTGGTTATATCCGCCACGGTAAAATTCGTCATAGTCATCAAGTGAACTATCAATTGGATAACGAACCTGTGAATATGTTGCACCGCTTTTAGCAATGGAGATACCTCTATTGTCTTTGTAAAAATAGTGTAGGCGGTGTCTACCAATTGGTCCTTCTCGGACTATTGGTGTTGTGAATATGTAATCTGCCATTGTTCTCCCTTAATGAACTTACTGATGAGGCTAGGTTTCCCTAGCCCCACCCGTCAATCAACTAAGCAATTGATGAACCTGATTCGATTCGATATAGAGCCTCTTCACGGTAGCGTGCAAAGCCAAGAACGCCATACCAACCCATTGGGCGATGACGCATCAACTTGTCAACTACTGGTCCGATTACTACATGTGGCTCTTCAGCAACTGCCTCAGCCAATGCTTGCTGTCCAGCAAGGATTGTGCGGTAGTTACGTGCTGAAGAAGCACCATCGGTTGCATTGTAAAGACGTGCAGATTCTACGAAGTATGCACCTTCGTATGTTCCGATTTCTCCTGCCCAGATGCGGTCTTGTGAAGAACCGTATTGGTTAGGAAGAAGCCATCCTGCTGAACCTGTCTCAGCACGAAGGTCGTGTGAAACTTCTGGGTGGATACCACACCAGTATAGGCTGCCCTTGCGAGCAATAGACTTGTTAGCACGTAACTTAGCAACAGCCTTACGGATGTTTGCTGAAGATAGTGTTGCTGCTGCAGTAATTGTTGCAGTAGATGTTGCTGTTGAACCTGAGTAGATTACGTTTGAACCACCACGAAGAGTAGTCATCGCAACTTGGTCAATAGAATCTGCAAGGTTGAATGCAATAATGTTTGCAATTGCAGGGTCTACATCGGCAAGTGAGAACAACTCAAGTGCACGAGTTACCAACACTGAGTTACCGTACTCGTTAAGAGTAATGGTTACTGAGGTTGGTGTAGACATTGCTACTGCATCTGGGTCAGCATCTTCTGTTAGTGCAGTTGTTGCTGCTGAAAGGTCAACATAGCGTTGTAGAACAACTGTTGAACCTGGGATTGATTGTTTTGCGGGACGCTTATCTGCGACAGAACGAATTAGGGGTTCTGAGCGGAGAGCGAACTCTAGAAGACGGTCATACGCCTTCTGGACTAGACCTGCTGCACCTGCGGTACCTCCGAGAGAGGAAGAACCTGTTGATACGTAGGAGTTAGCCATTTTTCACCTCCAAGTGAATTAGGAAACTATGATTAGTTTTGTGAGTTCAGGAATGCAATCAACTCTTCCGCACTCTGTGCGTTATCAAGTTTTGAATTCAAATCCTGTGCTCGTTCAGGGGTCATAGCATTCTGAGTAATTACGTCTTGTTGACGTAGTGCCGCAAGGTTTACATCTGTTTGCTCTTTGGTCTGACCATTGTCAGATACCTGCAATCCAAATAGGTCTGCGTTATCATCGAGCCAATTATTAACTGACTCCTCGTTAACATCATCCAAATCCTTGAGGATTAGTCTTACTGCTTTTGCGTTGACGCCCTTCTTTTCTAGGACTTCTTTGACGGTTCTCTCACGTTGCACCTTGGATAAACCTTCAAGTTGTTCGGTAAGTTCTTTGATACGTTTCTCATCAGCACGCTTGGCTTTGCGTAACTTCTTTAACAAGTCACCGCCATCGTTTGAGTAAGTGTCTGTATCATCGATGTCGTCATCTTCATCGTCCCAGTTTATGTTGTTGCTCATAGCAACCACCCTTTCTATTCGTTGATTAGTCGCAAGCCTCAAGTCAGTTCGGGGAAACTGGTTGGCTCTTGCTCCCAGACTTATACGCTGCGTGGGGCTGGTAGGTCCACGTCAGGAATTTTTAGTATTGTCCTGCTGATGAGGTTCTGTTTAGATAGCCAGAAGCATAAGCACCCTTAGAGGCACCAGAGGCGCCAAGGAATCTATTCTGCTCACGGGCTGCTAGGTCTGCTAACTTACGCTGCTCAGAGGCTAAGCCCTTTAGATAGGCTCCTTCTGCTTCTGATTGTGTATAAGCATCACCCTCAAGTTGACCAAGTTTCATAGCAGTTGGTAGTGCAGATGCAACCTTTGCATATCCAGTATTGGCTGCTGCCTCAGTTACCCCAAGTGCTGCTAATTCTTCTGAACTAAGGACATTAGTAACAAGTCCTTGACGTGCTGCAGCAGAACCAATCTGTGCTGCTTGAACCTTAGTAGTCAATCTTGTTTCTGTTTCCTTAGGGTCTAAGAAGTATGAAACTAAATCTTTATCAGTAACTGATGGATAGTAGGTTTGGAAAGTCTTAAGAATTTCTGGACGGCTATTGACTTCCTCAACTGCCATCTGAATTCTTTTCTTAACCTCAGTAGGTGCAATATCTGCGCCAATGAATGTAGCAAGTTTTGCCTGTTGATTCTCTCTTGAAGAACCAAGAACGTTGCTAACACCGTAGGCAGCAAAGGCTTCTTGCATTTGATTCTCTAATTGTAGGTAAACATCTTCGCTATAAACATTCTTGCCAGCAGCACGGCGTGCTTCATTACCAGCAAAACGTGTTTGATATTGCTTTGTATTACGAAGTTTTAAAGTTGCTTCGGCAGACGGAGTTCCAGTAAGGATTAAATCCTTAACAGTTTTAGCCAAATCACCTAGTCCATACTTGGTAAATTCTGACTCAAGAATTGCATAAGCAGAACCACGTTCTAGTCTTAGACGCTCTGCTTCTTGGGCTGCCTGTAAATCTGCAGCATATCTAGTTGCTGCTGCTCCAGCATTGGCTGCTGCAAGGGCTGCTGCTGATGCATCTGCTGCTGCTTTGCTTGCAGCATTAGCATCATTGGTTGATACCCATGTATTAACAAATGCCTGTAATTCTTCTGCACTATTAAACTTATATGTTTGACCAGTATTAGGGTCAGTCCAACTGTATGTTTTAAAACCTTCAATAGTAACTGTGCCGTCACTCCAAGTAACAGTTTCTGTTCCATCTGGATTCTTAACACGAGATTTTTCTGTTTTAGTTGTTACTGTTGAAGTAGTTGGATTAGTAGTTGTTTTTGTTGTAGTAGCAGTAGTTGTTGTTGGTGTGCTAGTAACAGTAGTTCCAGTAAATCCAGAGGCTGCATTAATGCCAGCAAGGGTTGTTGTATTTACACCTGAGCCAGCAGTAAAAGGATTACGACCACCTGTAACACCACCTGCATAGGTATTACCAGATGTTGGAGTTTTATTTACTACAGGTACTGTAATCTTTTGACCAATAGAAATCTTATTAAGATTAGTAATCTGTGGGTTTGCAGCAGCAATGGCTGCAACGCTAGTATTATTAGCCTTTGCAATTGCAGATATTGTATCGCCCTTTTTTACGGGTACTTTTTTATCAGCCATTATTATCCCTGCAATCCAAAGTCACGTAAAATTGATAGCGCAAAATTACCGACTTTCTCGTGGGCTTCATCTGTCATTTCCCAATCTGGGTGCTGCATAGCAGCCATATCCATTTCCCAGAGAGTCTTTAATTCCCCTTTATCATTAAACATATTCTTCTGGAACCAAGGGTCCTTCATGGTCATGTTAGCCTTTTGTAGTTTAGTTCCAATACGAGTCACATATGGTTGATAAACGTCAGATACTGTTAGTCCTTGACGCATCAAGTTTCTAACAGATTCAGGCTGACCAATCATTGCCTTTGTTTCAATCTCTTTCTTGATGGCAGCAAGACTGTCGCCCATATCTAAACGCTTCATCCAGCCATTGATATCGCCTTGGGTAAAATCTTTTTCTAATTCAAACCCTTGTTTAACTGCGTAAGATTTAATGTCCTCAATGTTTTCAGCAATGTTACCTGTTGGCTTTAGAGGATTAAACTTAATCTTTGTATTTAAGAAACGAGCAATGTAGGCTGTATTCTTTTCATTGGCTGAGTCGTATAACTCTTTAGCCCATGTATCTAGTTCGGCATCAGTAAAAGCAATACCCTTTTGTGTAAGTTGTATCTGAAGACTTGCTTTAGCCGTATCAAGTCCACGGGCATAGTCAGTATTCTGAGTAGCCTCTTTAACCTTCTTTGCATAGTCTGGGTCAGTAGGACTAATCTCTTTAATTAATGCTTCATATTGGCGCTTGGAAAAACCACGAGCCTGAATGGTTTGACCATTCTTGATATACCACTGTGTGCTAGTAAGTTCTTTAGCAAACTGGTCTGCTGTCTTTTTCTTATTTACCGCATCAGTTAAGAATTGTTTTAACTCTGGGTCACTAATAAAGATGGTGTCAATATAGCCATACAGTTCCTTGGCTTTGGCTAAGATTTCCTCAAAGGTTAATTTTGGAGCCATTAACTAACACCTATCGTTCTCTTGAATATATCGTAGTAACCAAGGATTTGATTAGCCTTAGCCTCATCCTTTTCAGCAATCTGTTCAATTAAATACTGTTCTGTATCAAGACCAGTTTTAGTTGTGCGTGACTTCATGTCACCTTCAATGTCTCTAGTTGTGCTAATGACATTTGGATTCTTGCCCTGTTCTTTTTGAAGCAATGGACGTAGTTCAGCCAATTCTTTTTCATCTGGCTCACGACCCATTAACTTTTTATAGATAGCAATAATGTTTTTATCTGCTTCAGTTCTACCCATAACAACAGCATCTGTGTATGTCTTGGTAGTACTTCCAGCACCACGGGTAGCAGTAAGGAACTCATCCATAGTCTCAAATTCTTTGACACCATAAAACTGATAGTTCTTAAGTTGCTTGATTGTAAAGTCAGATGCTGCTCTATCAAGAGCGCCAGTAATTAACTTATCTGCTTGACTTGCTGGAATCTTATTGCTTGTTAGATATCCAGATTGATACAGTTTATTAATTAAACCTTGCTTGCTTCCGTATTGCTTTACTAGTTGAGCCTCGTATTTATCACGGGCTACATCTGAAGTTTCAAGGGCTACGCCTTTATCCTCTGATGGTTTAGCAATTACAGAAGGAATTCTTTCATCTCTTTTTGTGGCAGGTTCTACATAGATATAACCTTGGTTAACAACTGGGTCACCCTTTGGGTTAAGAGTATTAGGTGATGACCACTGCATAACTGGACCACCAGGGGCTTCACTGATTCTTGCAGTTGCTAGTAGATTTGCTACAGACTGCTCATCAGTAAGAACTGTCTTACCAGTATTAGGGTCAACACCAGGCTTAGGCTTTGGATTTCTAATCTCAGCAGCCTCAGAGCGAAGAGTAGCAGCAAGTGCTGCATTACCTGTATCTTCGGCTAAGTCAGCCTCTTTTTCTTTAGCCTTTGCTCTAGCCTCACGAGTGCTTAAATCTTTTTGTTCTTTTTCTGTAGCCTTCTTTGTTTCAACTGCACTCTTAGCAGCACTTAATTCTTTTTGAACAGTCTTATATTGAGCATCAAATTCATCATACTTCTTTTTGGCAGCGTCATAGTTAGCCATACCTCTTTTAGATGAACGCATAATCTGAAGTTGTTCATCACGTGCTCTAACAATATAACTTAACTGTGCTTGTATTTCGTAAACTGGTCTTTGTCTTGCCACACTTATACCGCCGCTCTATAAGTATCTCGTGAGTAATACTTTAATATTGAATTAAAGATTGCTCTTGCTGCTTCTTTAACTGCTGGGTCTTCTGACGCCAACTGATTAATAATGCCCTCAACACGAGCACGATAATCTCTCTTAAGTGATGATGCGTTATAAAGACTACGGACTTGGTCGCTTTTAGCAAAACTCATAAAGTCTTCCATAGCCTGAACTGCTGTCTTCATCTTAAGTCTGACACCATCTTCGATGTTAGTTGTTGGGTCTGATACCAACTGCTTTAGACTACTAAGCATTGATTCTTCTGTAGCAATCTCATTACCGCCACCAGTAATAGCACCAAGTAGAAGTGGATTAGATGCTAACAAACCTTTACGAGCCGCTGTTGCGGTCTCAATAATCTTCTTGCGCTCTGAGATATAGGTCTGACTAGCAAGGGAATCCTTTTCCCATGATGCAATGTCGTAATAAGCCTGCTTATCTTCAGCAACCTGAACATCTCTGAAGTATGTTTCTAAGTCTTTATCCTTTAGAAGGTCTGATGCTTGTAGCCAGTTATAGATACCAGCATTAAAGTCACCAGTATGTGGACCAAAGATATATGCTGCCTCACCATAGGCACCAATTAACTTCTTGTTATCAATAGCCCAGTTACGCATCTGAGTAGTCTTTGAGATAAGAACCTTAGTCTGCTTCTCATCACGGGCTACTGTATAAACAATCTTTCCTGGATATTGACCAGTAAAGATACTTAAAGATAGTTCGTATGGGTCTTGAACATCGCTGCCATATTTCTTATTAACAGCCTCATAGATATCCCAGAACTCATTACGTAATCCAGTAATACCTACATCAAGTAGATAGTCTGGAACATCCTTGCTTTCTTGCATGGTTGCTGTTACTGGAGATATAAGACCTAGGATAGAACGTAATGCAACTACGTTGTGAGCAGATGTACGAATAGCATTTAGATATTCATACTTCTCTTGGTCACTAGCAGTAGGCTGAAGGCTTAATCCATGGGCTGCATTGTAGGCAATAGCCTGTTGTGCAGCAGTTACTTCTTGTCTAGTCTTCTCATTAACAGGGAGAATATTCCACAGTTTTAACAATGAACCAGGAACTAAAGCACGAACAATATCTACGTTATCGCCTAGGTTTCCTAATGCATAATTATCAAAGTCTTGTGCTGCTTTCTCTGCGCCAGGAATAGGAACTTTACTTACTAAGTTCTTCATACCAATTACGCCAAGTGCTGCAATAGGACCGCTAAGTAAAGGCAAACCAGAATCAGGTGAAAATGATGGGTTTACGTTTGCTAACTTAAATGTAAAGTCATTAAACATTGGCTGCTTGTATTGGCTTTCACCAGTTAAAGCCTTAATGCTTGTATCAGTAGCCTTAAAGATAATATTGTCCATAGGCATCATGATGTATGGCTCACCATTCTGGTCTTCGTGGAACATACCACTTGAAGATAATCCAAGGTGAGCAAGACGCATACGGTATAGAACTGTAGGAGATACATCCTTTAGGCGGTATACACGGCGCCAGAAGTCTTCAGTTGCACGGTAGAAACGACCAACTGTTCTTACCTCTACTGCAAAGTTAGAGCGAATAGATGGGTTATCTGCAAACTTTAATACTGTATCTGCTGCATCATTAAGTGCAATCTCAGTAAAATGCTTTGCTGACTGCTCTTCAACTATGTTATTAAGACGAGCCTGTGCCTTATCACCCTTCCATTTGGTTGGGTTTTCAGCAATCATCTTGGCTCTTAACTCACGAGCATAGGCTGTCTGAATACCTGAATACTCTTTACGTAGTCTTAGATAGGTAGTCATAACTGCTGGTTGACGTAGTAAACCGTTGACTTGCTTATCCATTGATTCCATCATGGTATTACCAAGACGCTTAAATGCGCTATCAAATGTAGTTAAGTCAGGGAATTCAATACGAGTCTGAATTAAACCTGATGGTTGATACCCTCTAGTTAGTTCATCAAACTGCTTAAAGTCAACCATCTGTGCAGCCTTTTGCCACTTGCTGCCAATCTTCCACTTACGCATACCCTCTGCTTGCTGCGCTTTTTCTTTAGCAACTAGGGCATTGTAGTTAGATTTGATTGCATCATATAGACCTTCGTTGTAACTTTTAGGCCCACCATGGAAGTTATCTCGCATATCCATAAGCATGCGCTCTAAGTGGACACGAGCAATATCAAAGTCTGTCTTACCTTCTTGGCGCATAAATACTGAATCACCAAAGAAACTATTAAACTTCTTAACAGCATCTATGTTCTGCTCAGTTACTTGCCAAACATCATCTACCTTCTTCATGCCAAGGTAGGTATACATATCGTCCATAGCCTTAGAGAAGTTCTCAGGTGTCTTTAGGGCACCATGATTAAAGAATGCAATAGCAGGGGCTACTCGGAAATCATCAGCAATCTTTAGTCCTCTACCATGCTGGCGAGGTGTAGCAAAACGTATATACCAGTTGTCATAGTGAGCAAGGGTTACATACTCTGGGTTAGCATCACGAAGTTTCTCTACTGCATACTCTTCGTATTTAGTGCCAGACTTTAATCCCTCATTCTTAACGAGTTCATCAATTTCTTTCTCAGAAAGATTCTTGCCTTCATGCTTTTTACGTGCCATCTTGCGACCAACAGCATTCAAAGCATTAGATAGTTCGCTAAGGTTAATCTGATTGTTTCTAATAACCTCATCAAATGATGAACCTAAAGAACTTCTAGCAGCAACTGAACTAGCCATTGTGTTCAAGATATCTGGATTGTAAATCATTGCTTCATTCCAGTGCTGCATAGCCTCATCGCCAAGTTTTTCTGGCAAGAAAATCTTTACACGGTCTGCAATAGCCTGATTAATTACAAGATGTTGAACCTCAGCAGGTGAAACACCAGCCTGTTCTGCAATCTGTTCAATGATTCTGTTGCGGTCATCTACGCCAAGGTATTGGGATGATGGACCTTTACCAAATAACTTACGTAATGTGCTACCAACTGGACCTTCTGCTGCGCTACTACCAGTATAAGCAGCACTGGCACGACCAGTTTTACGTCCTTCATTCTTAACAAAGTTTAATATGTCTCTACCAGGTGCGGTAAGTGCATACATAAAGCCTTCATCAATAGCAGAACGAATACCCAAACGTGGGAAAAGTGTAAATACAGACCAAAAATCTGTAAAGTCTTTAGCAAACTTAGACTTAGTTGCACCTTGTGCAGCCTTAATAAGGCTTTGCTTTGACTTTATCTCATTTGCTTTAAGTGCAATCTCTTCTAAAGGAAGCGGACCTACACCTCTTGCAATCTGAGACGGATGAATTGCTCCAGAACCCTCAAGTAATGCTGTGTCATTCTCATACTTAATCGTATCTTTGGAAAGAAGTCCAGCAAACTGGTCATCAACTTCAGTTCTTACTGTAGTTGTAAAGCCAGCACGTCCATTGTGAGTCTTCTTTAGGTATTCTTTCATGATTGCATCATCAGTAATACCAGCACGCTGCATAATTGCTGCGTAAAGATTACGCATTACTACAATCTGCTCATCTTCGGTAGATGCTAAAAACTTTTGTGCTACAAAATCTGCCATATCACGGTCAAGAACTAAACGAGCATAGTTTCTAACTGTATCAATTGTCTTAACTGCATCATCGCCAGTTAATACTGCCTGTCCCGCTGGGTTACGGGCTGCCATCTTGCCTGCCCACTTACCAAATGCGTTTACTTTATTTTTAAATCCCTTAATATCTTTTTCTTGCTTTGCAAATTCAACAATCTGTGGATTTACAGCCTCATCAGACTTACGTCCTGCAGTTGAAAGGATATCCCATGTATCTCCACCCTTTATTTGCAGTTCTTCTGCACCACGCTTAACGTTAAAGAAGTTATCAGCGCTAACAAAGGCTTTATCAAAGGTTGCTTCTAGGAAAGACTCAAGACCACGAGTAAGACGGCGGTCTGCACGAGCAGTAACCACACCATTACGGCGATAAGTCATACCATCTAAGCGACCAGAAAGTAATAGATGCACGTTTGATGCCTGAGAAAAAACATCTTCTGCTTTTTCAGCATTAAACATTTTCTTCTTAGCAAAAAATTCTAGTGCTTCATCATTATTGTAGCCAGGGAAACGTCTTCCAATTTCACGGCGAACAATTGCTTTCTCTGCTTCTGTCTTTGTAGAAGCAAGACGCTCAATCTCTGGACCAAACTGCTCATCCCAAAGTTTAATAACACCTTTATCTTTGAATACTTGAGATACACCAGAAGCGACATCATCGCCAGCCTTAGTTACAAGTTCTGCCAACTGTGTTCCACGAGTTGCAGCCTTGCTTGTTCCACCAGTAATCCAAGTAAGTGGGTCTATAGCAAGTTGATAAATAAAATCAATTACACCTGAAACATTTTTAGTGGTTCCATCAATGTAATCGCCAGAAAGACCACCATTCTTAGGTGGTTTTCTATCAAAGATTCTAGCAATATCACGACCAGGGCTAAACTGTGCATACTTAGCAGCATCCATTACTTGCTTAAATGCATCTGGATTATTAAATGCTTCTTCAACAGCAGCAGTAATCTCTGGAGTTAAATCTCCGTATGCTTCAAGAATTTCTCCAGGCTTCTTGCCTTCAAGTAATCCTTTTGCTACATAAATCTTTGCCTTACCAAATGTATTTTCAGCCTCAGCAATTGCTTGGTTGTCATATAGGTCTCTGCCGTCCCAAGCATCGTCCCAAACTTTCCAATCAAAAATACTTTCGCCTTGTGCTACCTGACGAGCAACTTTATAAGGCTGATTAATAACACGATTGTATGCACCAGCAACTTTAAACAATCCAATAAGTGGGCTTGCAAGTAGTTTGCCAGTAAATTTTAAAGCGCCTAAAGCACGGTCACCAAAATCTGGTGGCTGTTGCATATAGTCAGCATCGCCAAAGAATGATTTCAAACCTTCTTGAGCATTAGGGTCAAGTAATTCAAACTCTCTACGTGCATCATTAGATGACATCTGAGTAAGTTCTTTATTCTTTTTGACAGCCCAAGACATTTGTTCAACTTGAGTCTGTTCTCTAGGACTCAGGTTTGCTCTAGTTGCTGCCTGATAAAGTGTAGGTGACGCTTCAGCGACAATGGGTTTTAAAACTCTCACTATGCGCTCCTAAATAAACTTTGAAAGAATAAGTTCTACTTCGCCTGTATCATCAAACATTGCTACTTTTGCAATAGTATCTCTAGGATTTGATTTATAACGTGGCAAATCCATCATTGCTTCTGAGCCAACTCCTGGTCCAGCGTCAATACCAGCAGTTCCTGGCTCTTCTGGAAACATAGTTGGTGCATCTAGTGGGACAACATTCATGCCACCCATTGAAGGAAATGGATTTCCCTGCATAGGTTCTTTTACTTGGTTGTCGTAAGTTTCTTTTCCCTGTCCATAGGGTAATCCTGGGATGTAAGTTGCTGCCTGTGTTGGTGACCCGTCAGTGCGCTGACTAAGACTTCCAGGACCAGATACTGGTGCTGGGTTATTAGGTTGTTCGTATCCACCTTTGCCTGCCATTTAATCCTCATCCTCTTCTGTTTCTTCTTTAGAAAATGTTTCATTGTCATATTCCTGTGCACATTGCATCATTCCATATGCGTTCCAAGGCGTCATAGCCTCGCTTACTTCTGTATGTAAATATCTTGTTCCCTCATAATCTGCCCACTCGGATACTAATACCCAGTTGATGCAAACAAATTCTTCACTAGTTTCTTGTTCAATTAAGAAACGTAATGCGTCTTCAACTTTCTGTTGAAATTTATTACTCATGCGTATTGTGTCCTAACAACAACTGGCAGCGCTGTATGTATGTCCCACTTTGCTGCAATCTCAATTGCTGTTGTTACAGCGACTTCCGCATCTTCTGGTGAGAAAGGTAGACCTCCGTGGCAATAACTCTCCATAACGCCAAGGGCAATGTCACCACCGCTCCCAGAAAAATAAATACCGTTAACATCACGGTCCCAAGAATAATCTTCAAAGACAGGGTAAATAACTCCACGGACAACAATAATAAATGACGAATCGTGTTCGGCAGCATCCCCATCTTCTTTCATGTCATAACCAGCATCAATAAATACTTGACGCATTTGTGGAATAAACTTTTGCGTCATGAACTTGTCTAAATTTTCATTTACTGTTGGCTTAGGTGCTTTCCAACCAAACTGTAAAATATTAGAACCACGGCTAGAACCAGAGCCAGCAATTAAGATTCCATTGTTTTCAATAATCTTATGCGTTGCAAGATTCATTGGACGACCACTATCGTCAGATGAACGAGAGTCGCACCCAATAACAGCCCAGCCATCACCCTGTATAGCAGCAAGTGTTGTCATCGTCCCCTCCTTGCTTATCTACGTACGGATGTTCTTGCGCTTGCGCTTGCCTTACCACCTGATGTTAAAGATGCTAATAGTGTTTGAATGTCTGGTCTGCCTGCGCCACCTTGAGGTGGAAGAGCGCCTCCCACTGGTGCGGCGGGAGCAGGGGACATTTGCTCAACCTGAGGTGCACCAGCAGGAGGTTGTTCTGGAGTGAAGACCTCGTTGATAGCGTCTTCAATACTTACACCCTTTTGACGTGCTTTGATTACATCTGCAATTTGTTTAACCAAACCAGTTGGGTCTTGTCCCTGTGTAATCATCTGAGGAATTGCTTGAGCAGTTGCCTGTAGTGCGCCAACCAAAGTGTTACGCATTTCTTCTACTTCAATTTTTTCTTGTTCCATAGTTACGTTAATTCCAAATGGAAGTTCACGCATTGCCATATCACGGCTAATTAACTTACCGCCAAGGGCTTGTAGCATAAAGATAAGTCCTTGTGCAGGGTTAAGTCCTGCCAACATTCCATAACGAACATCGGCTGAGTAATCCTTTTTAATATCCTTTGATGGTAAATAATCAAGGCTAAACGGAGAGCCTGCATCTACACCACGAATTGTCTTCTGATAGTTAAAGAACATCTCATCAATCATGAAGCAGAGAGAAAGAACTTCCTTCAGAGAAGAAGCAAAGATTGCTTGGGCAGATTTAACTTGTGTATCAAAACCACCCATAAGCGCTTGAACGCCTTGTCCCGTGATGATTGATGCATCAATGTTTCCAGTACGTCCTTCTGGATAACGTGTTCCAGTTCGGAGTTCTGCCTGTAGTAATGACTGTTCGGTAAATGCTCCAGGTGGAATGTTGAGGTCCACACGGCGCACACCTGCTGGAGAGTTGGTGCGGATAATCGCATCTCCACCAAGTTGTAGTTCTTGCACATCGCTTGGAACAACGATTGGTGCCTGTACAGATTTCTCTGCTGCTTCCATCGCAAGTAATGCGAACCTGTTACGAAGCAGTTGGATACCTAATACATCATCAAATTGTCCACGCATTTCGCCATCTACTGATGGACGTTTTGCTACAACAACCATCATCTTGCCAATTGGATTAGGCGCAGATGATAGAACTAGGTTGTGACGTTCTGGCATATAAATTAAAGATTGGTCTTTATCGTAATAACGAACAATCTCAACTTGAGCATGCAAGTCTTGCTTGTATCCTCTTTCGCCAAGAAGTTGTCCTTCAAACTCTGGGAACTGTGCAACCAGTTCTGCAAGCGGAAGGGTATAGCGTTTAGCGAAGGCAATACAACGCCCATAGCGGTCAAACTCTGGGTAAGCCCCGATTGGACTTTCTATGCGTATGCGAGGTAAGCCCGCTTCTTCGTCTAATTCAATTATGAATGGGACGAAACCGAATGTGATGTACCAGTCTGCGCCTGTGTACATCTGTACTTGAAAATCAGAATGTATAAAATAGTTAGAAGCAATACGAGTTCTTTTATCAGCGAACTGGCGAGCACGGTCACTGACTTGATTCGCTGCAGAACAGTTAACGGCTGGCAGTGGTGCCATGACTTCTGACAAGTCTTTGGCAACAATGTCAATAAAGTTTGCGACAACATTTGCATCTACACCCTCTGGAAAGAATTCAGGATAAACTTGAGAGATTTGTCCTTTGCGGACAGCAAGAACGTCTTGGTGTCTACGGTCACGGTCTGCTGAACGCATGCGTAAAGAATCAATGCGTGCTGCAATCTGGTCAATACTTAATGCCATTATTTTCCTATCCGTAAGTTTCAGCCCATTGTTCTTGGAAGGCTTCGTCTAAATTAACTACGTATCTTTGTTCTCTTTGTGCTCTAGTTACCCAGCGATTATTAGCAAACTTAGTTAAGTTACTTGTTTGCTGCATAAACTCTCTAGCACGAAGAACCGCAAACCACAAAGCCATAACACAGTCTGTCTTACCCCGTGTGTTGGCTTTCCAAGTTATTAGTTGTTGAACTAAAGACTTAAGCCCCTCTGAATCAGATGTTGATGGAAGTTCGATTGTATTGTTGCCTTGGAACTTTCCATCTCGCATAGTGCCAAACAAGGTTGACATAGATGCCACACCGAAATTTGTGTCCCACTTATTTTTTCCAGTAAAGTGTGCTTCAAGCCTTACGCCGTAGGTTGCGAGCCACTGGCGTAAGTCCTCATCTAGTGAGTAAGCCTTCTGGTGAGCGTTGATTTCAACACGAAATTCTTGTGGCTTATATCTACCAACAAGTTCTTCGATAGTGTTACGAATTTTTTGAGGATTCGGTTCGCTCATGTTTATGCAGTCGAGTACATAAATTTTACTATCTGCTCTGTTATAAGTTACAACTACAAAAGCAGCGTTACCTGCCATAGCAGGGTCAAAGCCAATTATTGTGTAACCTTCAATAGCAGTCGGATGTCCCACCGCCCCTTGCTTCAAGGGACCACGTCTCCTAGTACCCTTGATACATGCTTGAATCAAGGCGGGCGGGAAGATGGAATCTTCTTCGACATCCTCCTGCTGATATACCAAAGCCCAAGTTGATGGAGTTACTTCGCCTCTGCGCCGTTGTAAAGTTTTGCCATCCCACTTAGGATACAAACCTTCTTCATCAGGTGTGTCCTCATCACCATCCCATGGTGAATCAGACTTAGCCCAAAGTGTTACCCACTTAGCAGGGTCTTCGTCATACTCTAAAACTGCTGGCATACCCATGTAGGTAAAGGGACACTTACCCCCAGACCAATACTTGGGTTCTCTTAACTCTCTATAAAAATCTGTGGCAGCAATTCGTGTGCCAACGATAAGAAGTTTACCGTTCTTACCTAGACGGGTAATAACTTCTTTTTGTAGCCAGTCAATTTGCTTCTCGAACTCATGGGCGTTAGATGTAGTAATGCAGTCATCAAGAATGATGAGGTCAGCACGGGCACCGTAAATCTGACCACCCATACCTAGTGCTTGAAGGGTAGGGTCCTTTTCGCTTGAGTTTCTCGCATCACTCCCAAGGTAGACGGTATCAACTCGCCAAGTATCAGAGTCATCTTTCCAGCCACCTTCTGGTCCATAAGTTGTTTGCAACTTTAACCAGCGAGGGTGGGATAACCGTTGCTTGATTGCGTACACGAATTCTCGTGCTTTGAGTAACGTCTTACTGACCACGATAATGCGGACGTTAGGATTGAGAGCGATACGATAAGTTGAGTAGTTGACGGTAATGACCGTGCTCTTAGCATGCTCAGGGGGAACGTTGATTAGTAGTCGAGATTGTTGCCCTGGCTCATACTTCATCGAAGGGTGTAGCCATGAAGGCTCTCTACCCTCCAGTAGGTCAATCCAATCTAGGTGATGTGGAAAAACCCTTTGGTCCAAAAAAATTTCGGAGAACTGGGGAAAGGCGATTTCATCCTTTGCAATTCCCAGCGCTTTCACAGATTTGTTCTTGGCGTCTTCTTTAGCCTCGGCTAGGTCAGCGGCAAATTTTTTATCTCTGAGCATCCAGATTCTGACCGTATCTGGTTTTTTGCCACAGAGTTCCATAGCCTTATGAGGACTATGTCCTTCAGCCACAAGGGCTAAAACCTTAGCCTTGGCATCAGCCATAGCCTCGGTTCTGGGGTTAATAACCCCTTTCTGAAAAGTCACAGAACTGTCCCATCCTCTATCTGTAATTGTTAATTACACAGTTTGTAACAGACAGTAGATACAGTCTGTAACAAAAGCCTTCGAGGCTTTTTAGTTAACTGGGCAGAAACCTGCCCCTATATAGTATTAATCCGTTCAACAGCCTATTCCGAACGGTGCAAAGGAATATATTTTTTTTCCTTTGCCCAAAGCAGCCCAAAAATGGTATAAAATAGGACATATAGTACTACTGTAACGGGTGCACTGTTGTACCAGAAAATAGTTGATAGTGATACTACTACGCTATTAGAAGCAAATTAAACAGTCTGGGGTCGATGAACGACCCACAGAACTGTTTAATGCTGCCGCTCTGTACTGTACAGACTGGAGCGCTACGGGCTACAGTCTTCACGGC
>Ga0315901_10001635_pt1 | contig 32239 bp, 28 predicted proteins | sample LakEriMetagenome_10_FD_203761 | JGI IMG/M metagenome (GOLD analysis project Ga0315901, IMG submission 203761) | Freshwater fungal communities from buoy surface, Lake Erie, Ohio, United States - Buoy 2 MA116 | ecosystem: Environmental > Aquatic > Freshwater > Lake | place: USA: Lake Erie, Ohio...
TCACGACCTGGGAGGGGTTGCCCATGCCCCGGGAGCCGGCGTGGCTGACCAGCGGAGCCATGGATGGCGGAGCGCAGGCAGCCTCGAGAGAGCGGAGGCCCGGAAGGCCGCAGCGAACGTCCGGCGATGGGGCGTGGGCAACCCTGACCCGCGAAAAGTGCAAACATCACCTGTGAGCCGTATCACGCCATGCCACTCGGTGACCGGTCTCGCGAAGGGGTGGGAAAACTGCCCGCCACGGTCCGGGCCTTGGGCTGGACGAGCTTCCTCACCGATCTCTCCAGCGAGGCGATCTATCCGCTCCTCCCGAACTTCGTGAAGGGCCTGGGCGGCTCCGCGATCGACGTCGGTCTGCTCGACGGGTTCGCCAGCGCCGTGGCCGCCGTGGTCCGGCTGTTCGCCGGCGGACTCTCCGACCGCATCGGCCGGCGGCCGCTGGTGATCGCCGGCTACGGCCTGTCGGCGGTCGTGCGGCCGGCCATGGGCCTCGTCACGACGCCGCTGGCCGCGGTCGTCGTGCGGGCCATGGACCGCTTCGGCAAGGGGATCCGCTCCGCGCCCCGCGACGCGCTGGTCACCGACCTCGTGGAACCGCAGGCCCGCGGCCGCGCCTTCGGCCACATCCGCTCGATGGACCACGCCGGCGCGGCGCTCGGCCCGCTCGTGGCCATGCTCTTCCTGCTTGCCTTCCCGGGCACCGAGCGGGCACTGTTCCTCCTCGCCGTCGTGCCCGGGCTGATCACGCTGGCGGTGATCGGGAAGTTCATCCGCGACCCGCCCCGACAGGCGGCCGCCGGCGGCCCCACGCTGGCGACGCTCACGGGGGCCCAATGGTCGCTCCTCGGGTGCGTGGCCGTATGGGCCCTGGGGGCGGCGAGCGAGTTGTTTCTGCTGCGCCGGGCCGAGGACCTCGGGGTCGCGCAGCCGCTCGTGCCGCTCGTTTGGTTCGCAATCGGCGCCGTCAAGAGTGCGGTGGCAGCCTGGGCCGGTCCGCTCGTCGATCGCCTGGCGCCACGGCGGGCGCTGGTGGCCGGCTGGCTCGGCTTCGCCGCCGCCTACGCAGGCCTCGCCTGCTCGACTTCCCTGCCCGGGGCAATCGCCTGCATGCTCGCGGTGGCGGCGGCGTACGGCGTGGCGGAACCGGCTGAGCGGGCCCTCGTGGCGGCGCTCTCACCCGCCGGACGCCATGGTGCCGCCTTCGGGTGGTACACGCTCGCGCAAGGCCTGATGGCCCTCCCCGCCGGACTGCTGGCGGGTTGGCTCTGGGAACGCGGCCCTGCCGGGCCGGCAATCGCCTTCGCTGCCACGGCCGCGCTGGCGGCGACAGCGGCCGGCCTGCTCGCCGTCACCGTGAGAGACCACCGGCCCCGCTCCGCCTGATCGGTGACCGTCGGGTCACTGCCGAGGTATCAGGCCGAGGTCGAGGCCGAAGACGAACATCATCAGCGTCAGCAACAGCGCCAGCCCGATGTAGCTCAAGACCGCCACGACGCCCTCGCTCGGCGGCTTGCCGCGGAGCAGTTCATAAACCAGGAACACCATGTGCCCGCCGTCGAGCACCGGGATGGGCAGAAAGTTCACGACCGCCAGGTTGGCCGAGAGCATCGTCAGAAACAGCAGCAGGCGGCTGAAGCCCTCGCTCGCCGAGCGGCCCGCCTGCTTGGCGATCTCGATCGGCCCGCCCAGCAAGCGGGCGCTGATCTGCCGGTTCCAGAGTTTCCCCAGGAACCCGTAGACGAGCGACAGATCCGCGCCGGCCTTCCGCAGGCCCTTGCCCAGGGCGGCGGGAATCGAATCGGCCCGCACGAGCCGGTACAGCGGCTCGAAGACCAGTCCGCGATCGATGACGAACTGATCGGCAGCCTCGGCAGGCACGAGATCGACCATCCGGCTGTCACCCCCGGCGGCCACCACTTCCAGCCGCAGTGCAGTGCCCGCCGGCAGGTCCTGGAGAATGCCCATCACGCCCGGCCAGTTCGGTTCCCGCGCCGAAAACTTCACCGGCGCCCCCTGCTCCTTCGCGGCGATCGCCTCGGGTGTCCGCAGCCAGGCCTTCACGATCCGATCGCCTGGCACGATGCCCGCGCGGGCGGCGGGACCGTCGGCCTCGACGGCCGCCACGAGCGTGTCCACCGGAATCGCGACACCCAGCGACGCGATCGAGGCGGGGCTCCCGATGCCGCTGGTCGAATCATCCCGCCACGTCACCTCGCGGGGCCGCACCTCGACCGTCCTGTCAGCCCCGGCCTCGCGGCCGATGGTGAGTTTCACCACCGTGCCGGCCAGCCGCCGCAGGCGGTCGTCGAGCGTGAGCGGGTCGCCCACCTCGCCACCGTCGATCGCCAGCAGCCTGTCGCCGGGCAGGATCCCGGCGGCCGCCGCGGGCGAGCCCTCTTGTACGTCCTTGATCGGTAGCGGCGTCATCGCCATGCCGGTCTGCAACCGCCGCTGGGGAGGCAGTTCGACGGCCACGGTCTCGGCCGGAGCCTGGGGGCCGGCGGATCGTTCGATCGTGAGCGTCACCGGCCGACTCTCGGCCCGCGCCAAGGCTGCGAGGAGGGCTGCGTACCCATCGACGGCCTGGCCATCCACGGCCTTGATCGCGTCGCGGGCCAGGAGCGGCGGCTGGGCCCGGGCCGCGGCACCGGCGAGCAGGTCGGTGATGTCGTCGGGCAGGGTCGTGGAAAATGGACTGGTCACGCCGATCGTCGGCTTGCCGAGGTCGGTGTCGGGCTTGAGCCGCACCGTCCGGGTAGAGCCGTCGGCCGGCCGCCGGACGGTCAGGTCGATCCCCTCCTTGACGCTGCCCACGGTGATGCCGTGGAGCAGGTCGGAGAAGATCGGATCCTGGCGGCTCCCGATCGCCACGATCTCGTCGCCGGTGCGCAGTCCGGCCCGCCAGGCCGCGGCCCCGGGCCGGACGGAGGAGATCATGCAGGTCATCTCCTTGACGCCCAGACCATATGCCCAGGCCGCCATCAGCACCGCGAAGATCACGTTCATGATCACGCCGGCGGAGATGATCGCCATCCGCTCGGGCACGCTCTGGGCGGGATAGCTGCGTGGATCCCACTGCGGGTGCGGCCCCGCAACGGGCTCCGGCGGCAGGTCGCCGGAGAGCCGGGCCCGCTCCGCCTCGGCGGCGGCGGCGGCCGGATTGTCGTCCTGGCCGAGCATCTTCACGTAGCCGCCAAGGGGCAGGATGCCGATGCCGTACTCGGTCTCGCCCCACTTGAAGCGACAAAGCCTCAGGCCGCCGACGTCGAAGCCGAGATAGAACTTCTCGCACTTCACACCACAGGCCTTGGCGACGAGGAAGTGCCCCAGTTCGTGAACGAAGATCACGAATCCCAGGCCGCCGGCCACCTGGAGGACGACCCACCAGTTCGCAGGCTGTGCGAGCCATTCCAGCCACGAAGCCGCCGCCACCAGGCAGCCACACGTGACCGGCGTCATGTCGATGCCCATGCGGCAACCTCCTGCCTGGCCCAGGCGTCGAGCCTGCGCACCTCGTCGAGATCCGGATCCTCCTGGAACGGGTGCTCCTCGAGCAGCCGGCCGCAGATCGCCGCGATGTCGGTGAACCGGATCCGCCCCGCCAGAAAGCCGCTCACGGCCTCCTCGTTGGCCGCGTTGAGAACGGCCCCCGCGGTGCCACCCCGCGCCGCGGCCTCATGCCCCAGCCGCACGGCCGGAAACCGCTGCGGATCAGGGGGCTCGAACTCCAGCGCCCACGACCGGGTGAAGTCGAAGCGGCGGGCCGGGCCGGCAATCCGCCGCGGATACGACAGGGCGTACTGGATCGGCAGCCGCATGTCGGGCGGGCTCATCTGCGCCAGCACCGAGCCGTCCACGAACTCCACCATCGAGTGCACGATCGACTGCGGGTGGACGAGAACCTCGAGCGTGGCCGCGGGCACGCCGAACAGCCAGCGAGCCTCGATCAGCTCCAGGGCTTTGTTCATCATGGTTGCCGAATCGATCGTGATCTTCGGCCCCATCGACCAGGTCGGGTGCTTGAGGGCCTCCGCCGGCGTAACGGCCGGGAGCGTTTCCGCGGACCGGGTGCGGAACGGACCCCCGCTGGCGGTGAGCACGATCCGCCGCACCTCGGCGGCAGTGCCGGAACAGAGCGCCTGGTGGATCGCGGAATGCTCGCTGTCGACCGGCAGGATGCGGGCGCCCGTCCGCTTGGCCAGCCGCATCACCAGCGGCCCGGCCATCACGAGCGTCTCCTTATTGGCCAGGGCCACCGTCTTGCCGGCCTCGACCGCGGCCCAGGTGCTCCGCAGGCCGGCTGCGCCCACGATCGCGGAGACAACCCGGTCGATCTCGTCCGCCCGCACGAGCTCGTCGAGCGCCTCGGGGCCGACCGCCAGCCGCGTGCCGGATGGCAGGGCTCCGGCGCCGATGCGGGAGGCGGCTTCGGGATCCACCACGACCACCCACCGGGGCCGCACCGCTGCGGCCTGCTCGAGCAGCGGCCCCACGCTGCGGTGCGCGGCCAGCAGATGGCAGGAAAATCGCCCCGCCGAGGCGGTGATCACGTCGAGCGTGCTTTTGCCGATGCTGCCCGTCGAACCGAGCACGGCGATCCGGGATCCGGCGGCGCGGCCCGGATCTCCATCCATCGTCTCTCGGCTGTGGGAGGAAGCCCCCGCAGGCGAGGGATCGCTCATGGAAAGCGGCATGATGCGGGCGAGATCGATCTCGGGGCAGGAATCCCAAAAGTCTAGGGAACGTGCCGGGGAACTTCCACACGCATTTCCCGTCAATTCCGCCGGGTGTTGGTCTGGCCTTTTTTCGGGCGTAATATGCGGGATCTCGCCCCGACACACTCGCGCGCAGGCGGCACTAGCTCCCCGTGACGGCCAAGAAGAAGGATATGCCGCGGCGTTCCCCGGATCGCCGCCCTCTCGGCGGCAATCTCGTCTGGCCGCTGATCGCCGCCGGCGTGGCGGGCCTGTTCGCCATGAGCCTGATCGGCTCGACGCCGGAACTCGAGTTCTCCTACAGCGACCTGGAGCGGCTCGTTTCGGCTGCCAAGGCGGAGGGGGACGCCCGCTGGGTCGATCTCCAGACCGTGGGGTCCGACCCACGGGCCGCGGGCCGCTACGGCTCCATCGCCGACGTCGTCATCGGTCCCGTCCAGGTGACCGGATCGGTCCGTGAGCTCCCGGCCAGCGGCGCAGTCGAGGGCCAGGGCCGGCCGGCAGCCGCGGCCGCCAAGCCCGCGACCCGAAAGTTCCGCGTCGCCAAGCTGCCGAGCAACACGGCCGAGGAAGACCTGAAAAAACTGCTCCGCGAGCAGGGCATCCCGTTCGGATTCGAAGCCGCGCCCAGCGCCTGGCGGAACTGGCTGCCGATGCTCTTTCTGACGGCGGTCTTCGGGCTCGTCTTCTACCTCATGCTCCGCCGGATCGGCGGCGCCGGCAGCCCGATGGCGTTCGGCCGCAGCCGCGGCAAGATGTACGCCCAGGAGGACCTGGGGATCACGTTCGACGACGTCGCCGGCATCGACGAGGCCGTCGAGGAGCTGCGCGAGGTCGTGGAGTTTCTCCGCAGCCCGGAAAAGTATCAGGTCCTCGGGGGCCACATCCCCAAGGGCGTGCTGCTCGTGGGCCCACCGGGCACCGGCAAGACGCTCCTGGCCAAGGCGATCGCGGGGGAGGCGGGCGTGCCGTTCTTCAGCCTCTCGGGCAGCGATTTCGTGGAGATGTTCGTGGGCGTGGGGGCGGCCCGGGTCCGCGACATGTTCCAACAGGCCGCCGCCAAGGCGCCGTGCATCATCTTCATCGACGAACTCGACGCCCTGGGCAAGACCCGCGGCACGAGCGTCGTGGGGGGCCACGACGAGCGCGAGCAGACGCTCAACGCCCTGCTGGTGGAGATGGACGGCTTCGGCAGCAACTCCGGCGTCATCGTGCTGGCGGCCACCAACCGCCCGGAAACGCTCGATCCCGCGCTCCTTCGGCCCGGCCGCTTCGACCGGCACGTGCTCGTCGATCGCCCCGACGTCCGCGGCCGCGAGGCGATCCTCCGGGTCCACGTGGCCAACGTGAAGCTCGACCCGGCGGTGAATCTCGAACACATCGCCCGCATCACCTCCGGCTTCGTCGGGGCCGACCTTGCCAACCTCGTCAACGAGGCCGCGTTGCTCGCGGCCCGCAACGACAAGCCGGCCGTCGGGATGGACGAGTTCAACGAGGGCGTCGAGCGGGTCACCGCCGGACTGGAAAAGAAGAAGCGGGTGATCCACGAGGACGAAAAGCGGCGGGTCGCCTACCACGAGGCCGCCCACGCCCTGGTCGCCTTCTCGCTGCCGAACACCGACCCGGTGCACAAGGTGTCGATCATTCCCCGCGGCCTGGCGGCCCTGGGCTACACCATGCAGCGGCCGGAGGATGACCGCTACCTGCTCACGCAGAGCGAACTCGAAAGCCGGATCCAGGTGCTCCTCGCCGGCACGATCGCAGAGGAGCTGGTCTACGCCGACGTGTCGACCGGCGCCCAGAACGACCTGGAGCGGGCCAGCGAGATCGCCCGGGCGATGGTCATGGACTACGGCATGAGCCGGCTCGGCCGCGTCACATACCGGGAAAGCCCGCGGTCGCCGTTCCTCGCCGGATCCGGCGCCGATCTGCCGGCCGCCCGCAGCCACAGCGAGCAGACCGCCCGCGAGATCGACGAGGAGGTGCGGCGGATCGTGGACGCGGCGATGACCAAGGTGCGGCGGATCCTGGAGACGCGGCGCGGAGCCCTGGAAGCCGTGACGAGCCGGCTCATCGAGTGCGAGGTGATGGACGGCGAGGAACTGCGATCGATCGTCGAGGCGGCGACCGCGACGCCCCAACTGGTGCCCGGCACCGAGGCCGAGCGGCGGCCCGGCCGACCGGCAGTCGAGCCTCCCGAGGCCGCCGCCGGCACCGCCGAAGGCTGATTCCATCGCGCCGGCATCCCCGGCAATCGCTGCAGGTGTTACGGCCTGCCGGGCCGGAGGGGTCGCTGCAGGCCACGGGGGGCGGATTCCGATGTTGCGTCAGGCGGCCGACCGTGGCGGCCGCATCGTCGCCTCAACCCGGCTTGCGCCGGCATCATCGCCATCATGTGGAAGAGTTTCTGCCTGGCCGCCGGCATCTTCGCCTGCATCCTGGGCGTCGAACTGCTGCTCATCGACTCCGCTCTGATTCTGCCGGTCCGCGGTGGCGGCGGACCGCAGACGTTCACCGCTCCCGACTGGGCCCCCTGGACGCTGCTCTCCGCCGGTGCCGTGACGGTGATGCAATTCGTGACGCTGCCCAGCCGCGGCGGCTCGGCCCAGCCCTTCCACGGCCGGTGAGCGTTATCCGGGGCCCGGGCCGGCGGTTCCCCTCGTGGAGCCCGCCGCCGGTTGGCATCCCGAGGCGCCGATGATCCGCACCGCGACCAAGCCCCCCCGCGACACCGTCCTCTATGACGGCGGGTGCCGCTTCTGCCGCGGCCAGATCGCCCTCCTGCGGCGGCTCGATCCGACCGGCCGCCTGGCCTTCACGTCGCTGCACGACCCGCAGGTCGCCCGCGACTTTCCGGAAATCCCGCCGGAAGAGCTGCTGGCCCAGATGTATGTCGTGGATCGGGCCGGCATGGCCCGCGGCGGCGCGGCGGCCGTCCGCTATCTCTCCAGACGGCTCCCCCTGCTCTGGCCGCTGGCACTGCCACTCCACATCCCCGGCTCGATGCCCGTGTGGAACGGTCTCTATCGCTTCATCGCCCGGCACCGCTACCGCATTGCAGGCCGCTGCGACGAGGGCACGTGCCGGATCGGCTGACGGCTACTCGTCGTCTTGCTGCGCACCGTCGGCGATTTCCCGCAGCAGCCGCGTCATGGTGTTGGCGTGCACGCCCAGCAACTTGGCGGCGTTCGCCTTGTGGCCACGGGTGACCTCGAGGGCCTCCTTGATGGCCTGCTCCCGCAACTTCGCCAGATCGAGGCACGGCAGCCGCGTCGACGAGGCCTTTCCGGGCCGGGAGCGGATCGGCAGCATCGGCTCGCTCTGCAGCACGTAGCCCTGCTCGATGACGTGCTCGAGCTGCCGCACGTTGCCCGGCCACTCGAAACTGCAAAACGCCGCCAAGGCGTCCGGCGACGGCTCCCAAAGCGGCAGGCGATAGCGCTGCGCGAACTTCCGGGAGAAGAAGTCGATGAACGACGGGATGTCCTCGGGCCGCTCGCGCAGCGAGGGAACCTTGAGCTCGATCATGTTCAAGCGGTAGTAGAGGTCCTCGCGAAACGCGCCCTTCTCGACCTCGGCTTCGAGATCGCGGTTGGTCGCGGCGACCACCTGCACGTCGATCGGCACCGGCTCGTTGGCGCCGACCGGCAGCACTTCACGCTGCTGGAGCACGCGGAGGAGCTTGGCCTGCAGTTCGAGCGGCATCTCCCCGATTTCGTCGAGGAACACGACGCCCCCCTGGGCGGCGCGGAAGATGCCGAGCGAGCGGCCGGCAGCCCCGGTGAACGCCCCCTTCTCGTGACCGAACAGTTGGCTTTCGGCGAGTGATGGCGTGAGTGCCGCGCAGTTCACCGGCACGAAGGCCTTGTTGCGACGCGGGCCGCTGCGGTGCAGAAGCCGGGCCCACAGTTCCTTGCCGGTGCCGGTCTCACCGCACACCAGCACCGTGCACTCCACCTCGGCGGCCCGCTCGACGGCCTTGGCGATGCGCCGCACCGTGGCGTTGGAACCGAGCACCCAGTTGCTCGCGACGGGCGCCTCCTCGACACACACGCCGCCGGCGTTCGTGTCGCAGATCACCGCGGGATCGAGCGACCCGCCACGGGGATCCCTGGCGGCCGCATCGCTAGCACGAAAACTGGAAGGGCGAAGAGCCATGAGAACCTTCTCTCGGTGCAGCGCGCCGACGCGTCCGTGACGGCCGCGCCAGCACACCGAACTTGCCGAAGCGTAAGTATCTCGACCCGCCCAGGCCATTGCAACGCGCTGGCCTGGGTTTTATGGTTTTTCGCCAGGTCTTAAAAATCTTGGGAATTCGGGCGATTTGCGGGGTCCAGGGGGGCCCCCTCGGGAATTTGAGGACGGCCGGCCTGAAAAAACACCAGGTGCTGCCAGGGGAGCCGGTCGAACTCGCCGGCGACCAGGAAGCCCGCCGGCTCCAGTTCAGCCCGCATCTGCTGCTTGGTCATCTTGTGCAGCGGCTTGATCGGCACGGCGGGATCCTCGCCCCGGAACTCGGCCAGCACCAGCCGGCCGCGCGGCTTCAGGCTGGCCCGGATCCGCGCGAGCATCTCCTCGGGGTGCGAGAACTCGTGGTACACGTCCACGCACAGCACCATGTCGACGGCGGCTGCGGGGAGCCGCGGATCGATCGGCGTGCCCAACATCGGCCGGATGTTGTCGAGTCCTTCGGTGGCCGCCCGCTCGGCGAGCATGCGGAGCATCTCGGGCTGGATGTCGACGGCGTACACGAGCCCCCGCGGCCCCACGCGGCGGGCGAGTTCGAGCGTGTAGAACCCGTTGCCACAGCCCATGTCGCAGACCGTCTGCCCCGGCTCCACCGCCAGCGCCTCGAGGAGCATGCGGCAGTCCTCCTCCCGCTGCCGGCTCTCGCGAACCAGCCACGGGGCACCGGTGTAGTGCATCGTCTGCGCGATCTCGCGGCCGCGATGATGCGTCCGAGCCGGGGGAATCTCCGCGGCGCGATCGATCGCGGTATCGACCGCCAGTGGCCGCGGCGCGACCGGCGGTGCCGCGCTGGCCGCGGCCGCCGCCAGTACCGCCAGACCCACGCAGAACGTCGCGAGGCGAACCATCATGCCGCCGAGTCTACAATCTGGAGCATCCAAGAGTTGACATTTCGCGAGCGTCCTCATGTGACCTTTCCCGAAGGCGCAACCAAAGCACCCTCACCCCGACCCTCTCCCGGAGGGAGAAGAAGTAGGGGGCATCTGGCGATCCAAACAGGATTTGGCACTGGCCCGTCAGGCAGCGACGGCATCCTCGAGCACCGGACTCCCCGCGACGTCGGAGAAACTCGCCACGGTGATCCCATGCGCGACGGCGAAGGTCGCGAGTGCGGCGGCGTCGACGAGAATCGTCCGCCCGGCCTCGACGGCCAACACGGCGGCGCCGGCGGCCGCCAGCGATTCGAGCGTGCCGATGCCGATCGTCGGCATGTCGAACCGCAGGTCCTGCTGCGGCTTGGCGACCTTGACGACCGTCATGCCGCCGGCCGGGCACAGTTGCCCCGCCCGGCGGATGCAGGCGTCGGTGCCCTCGATCGCCTCCAGCGCCAACGGCGCCCGATTCTTGACCACGACCGACTGGCCGATGTCGAGCCGGCCGAGTTCCTTGGCCAGCCGCCAGCCGAAGGCGACGTCGGCCAGCTGCCGCGGGGTCAGCGGCCGGCCGGCGAGCACGCCCCCGGCGGCGAGCAGTTCGGGGGCGAAGTCGGTCGCCGGGCAGATCCGCACGCCGCGGGCGTCGAACGCCGCGGCGATCGCGCCGAGGAGCGAGTCGTCGCGGTTGTCGTGCCGCCGGCTGACGAAGTGCGGCCAGAAGGTCTTCAGGCCCGTCCAGTCGGGAAGCAGCCGCCGCCACGCCCCCTTCTCGAAGAGCTTGGTCTTGTGGATCTTCCCCGCCATCGTCGCCCGGCGCACGCCGTGCCCACGAAAGAACGCGATCGCCGTGCCGATCTCGGCCACGCCCACCTCGCCATAGGCATCGGCCAGCGGCTCGAGCGCCGCGTCGGCATGGCCGCGGATGGCGAGGATCGCCGGGCGGCCACCCCGGCGGCGGATCGCCTCGGCAACCGCCACGGGAAATCGTCCCCAGCCGGCGAGGATGCCCACCGTCTCGCCGTCCAGGGGATCGGGCTGCATGGTCGACGATCCCTGCATGGCGCCGCCCTCAGGCCGCCTCGGCCGCGCCGCGGCCGCCGGCCCGCTCCAGGCTCTCGACCCGGGCCGCGAGCGTCTTCAGGTCCTTGCGCATCTCGGGCAGTTTGCTGATCGTCGCCAGTTGCAGTTTGCGGTCGCGGAGGTCGATGGCCGGCTCGCCGAGCACGGTCTTGCCCGCCTCGATGTCGCATGACACCCCGGAGCGGGCGCCGAGCACGGCCTTGTCGCCGATGTGCACATGGTCGCGCACACCCACCTGGCCCGCCATCACCACCCAGTCGCCGGTGGTCGTGCTGCCCGCCACGCCCACCTGCGAGCAGATCATGTTGTGACGGCCGAGCCGGCAGTTGTGGGCGAGCATGACCAGGTTGTCGATCTTGGTGCCCGCGCCGATCACGGTGGGCCCGTAGGTGCCGCGGTCGATCGTCGTGCCGGCGCCGATCTCCACCGCGTCGCCGATCTCCACCCAGCCGAGCTGCGCCGAGAGCACGTAGCCGGCGGCCGTCGGCTTGTAGCCGAAGCCATAGGCACCGAGTACGGCATTGGCGTGCACGATGCAGTCGCGGCCCACCACCGTGTTCTCGTAGAGCACGGCGTTGGGAAAGATCTCGGTGCCCGCACCGATCCGGCAGCCGGCCATGAGCCGCACGCCCGCGTGGATCGTCGCCCCGGCGGCGATCTCGACGTCGGGTCCCACGGTGGCGAAGGGATGGATGTCGACGTCGGCGGCGATCCGCGCCGTGGGATCGATCGCGGCCTGCGGACTGACGCCGGACCGCGTCCGCGGCCGTGGCGGCCGGAACCGGGCGATCACCGCGGCGAACGCGGCGTGGACGTCGCCGACCTCGATCGTGGGCCGGTCGAGCGGACCGGTGCCCGGCGGCACGATCGCCGCCCCCGCCCGGCTCTTGGCCAGGAGGTGGAGTTTGTCGGCCGCGTCGACGAGCGTGATCTCGTCGGCAGCGGCAGCTTCCAGCGTGGCGGCACCGGCCAGCGGCAGCGCGGCGGCGTCGCCGACGAGCGTGCCGGCCACGGCGGCGGCCAGTTCTCCCAGCGTGATCGGCATGGCGGATCCTCCCTGATGGCCGCCCGCGGATGGGGCGGGGGCGGGAGGATAGGGAAGGCCCCGCGCGAGCCGCAAGGCCGGCTTCCGGGCCGGAGCGGGTTGGTTCAGCCGCTGGCGAAGGCACGGCAGGTGATGCCCCCGGTTCGAAACCGAATCGCATGGCAGCCGGGAAGGCCTGCCCCTGTAGCGGCGGTCTCTGACCGCCGTGTCCCCCGGCGTCCGCCGGGGGCTTCTTGTGTGATTACCGCGCGGCCCAAGAAGCCCCGGGTGGAAACCCGGGGACACCGGGTACGAAAACCACCCCGCCATCCATGACGAACGACGGCATGTCACCTGATGTCCCGGTTGAGACCCGCATCGCATGGCACTCGGGAAGGGATGCGGCCTATCGGCCCCGCAGGTCGGCCAGGCCGCCGTCCACGCCGAGCACCTGCCCCGTGATCCAGCCTTGGGCAGGGTCGAGCAGGAAGTGAATCGCCCGGGCGACGTCCTCCGGCTCGCCGAGCCGGCCCAGCGGGTGCATGCCCACGGAGGCCTTTTCCGCCAGTTCGCTCGCCACCAGGCCCTTCGTCAGCGGCGTGCGGACGAGCCCGGGCGCCACGGCATTGAAGCGGATCTTCTGTTTCGCGTAGGTGGCCGCCGCGGACAGCACCAGGCCGATGACGCCCGCCTTGGCGGCCGCGATCGCTTCGTGGTTGGCCAGACCGACCCGGGCCGCGGCGCTCGACACGAGCACCACCGATCCGCCCGCCGCCTTGAGGAGCCGGCCGGCGGCGCGCACGCAGCCGAAGGCACTGGACAGATTCGCCGCCAGCGTGGCCTGCCACTCGGCCGTGGTCGTCAGATGCGCGGGCTTGAGGAGCAGCGACCCGGCGCAATTGACGATCCCGTCGAGCCCGCCGAGGGCGGCCGCCGCCGCATCGGCACAGGCGTCGATGGCGTCGGGATCAGCCGCCTCGACCGTTCCGTATGGCATCCCGAGCTCGCCACCGACCGCGGCCAGCTTCCCTTCGTCGCGGCCCGCGAGAAACACCTGCCCGCCGCTTGCCACGATCAGCCGCGCGACCGCCGCCCCGATCCCGCCGCCCCCACCGACCACGAGCACCCGTTGCGACATCACCTGGCTCCTCTTCTTTTGGCCACTAGCCCCAGATCTGCAAGCATTACCTTCTCACTGACCCTTGATGGCGATCTGAGTTGCGCATAGCTCGCACATCGCGCACCGCAGTTCTGGCAGACTGCCCCATGGCCCCGGGAATGGGTTCCCTGTGAGCAGGCTTGGCGTTCCCGTTCCTTGAAGCCCGGTCCCGTGGCGTACGCCTCCAGGCGTGCGAATCCGGGTTTGGAAGCGCGGACGCCCATTCGCATGCCTGGAGGCATGCGCCACGGAAGAGCCCGAGGCGTGAGCCTAGGGAATGCGGAGGGGTTTCCGGTGAAGCGACGCATATTCCCTCAGCTTACGCTTCGGGCTTCCCGGCAGCGGCACTCGGGCGTGCGCAGCCACGCACTGATCGCCTTGCGCTGAAGGCCTCCCGGCAGTGGCGATGGGGCATGGGCAGCCCCGACCCGCTCCGCGACGCCCCTACAGCCAGTCGCCCACCGTCTGCTCGAGCCGCGCCGCGGCGGCCATGTCGCGCAACTTTTCCATCGCCCGGCCCTGGATCTGCCGGATCCGCTCCTTGCACACGCCCATCGTCGTGCCCAGTTCGCGGAACGTCCGCGGTGCCTTGCCGTCGAAGCCGAAGCGGGCGACCACGATCTCCCGCTCCCGCGGCTCGAGGTCCGCGAGGAACTGGCCGAACAAGCCCTTGAGCATGCCGATCTGCTCGGCCGAGCAGTATTCCTGCGTCGGCTCCTCGGCCGCCCGCTCCCGCAGGGCCTCGTCGTCGGCGATGAACCGCTTGCGGAGTTGGCGGCCACGGTGCGAGAGGCGGAAGAAGTGCCGCTGGATGGCGTAGGTGGCGTAGGTGCTGAACCGGTTGCCGAGGGCGAAGTTGAACTTCTCGACCGCCCGCATGAGAGCGACGTTGCCCTCGCTGACCAATTCATCGAACGAGTAGGTGGTGTCGACGAACTTTTTGGCGATCGAGACGACGAGCCTAAGGTTGGCCGTGATCAGAATGGCCTTGACGGTTTCGGCCTCCGTCAGCCAGCCCTCGATCCGCTCGATCTGCGCGACCGTGGCCCGCCGGCGGTCCAGTCGCCGCCGCATCCGCGCGGCGCGGTACTTCAGCCAGTTCATCCGCCGGAAGTAAAACTGCTCCTCGTCCTTCGTCAGCAGCCGGGTGCGGTACAGGCTGGCCAGATACGGCGTCAGATCCTTGCTCGCGGTTGCTTCGGGCCGCGACTGCTCGAGCGGCACGGCCGCGGCGTCGGGCGGCGTCGTGGCCAATGCTTCGGCCGACTTGCGGCGAAACTGCGGGCAGGCGACGAACTCGATCTCCCGGGCGAAAAACTCCGCGCGGCGGGCAGCCAGGGCTTCCCGTCTGGCGGCCACCGCCGCGGCGTCGTGGCGGCGGGCCTGAGCGGCGGCGAGCGCCACGCCCCGGCCGGAGGAGTGGGAGTTACGGGCGAGTTTCGGAATCCGCGAAGCCTTGCGAGCGTGAGCGATCACGGTGCCCTCCTGGGACGGCATTCGGCCGTCCCAGGAGAAATACCGCAGCCCGCAGCCCGCGATAACCGGGCCGGCAAAATCGAAAAAATCAGACCTTGCCCGCGGCCCGGCGGCGCCGCCAGGCTCCGGCGGCGAGTACGGCCGCTCCCAGCCCAGCCAGAACGACACTCGACGGCTCGGGAACCAAGGCGACGTTTACCATGGCCGCGATCCCATCGTTGAAGTTAGCGACCTCACCGTTGAGAAATGCGATCAAAAACGGCTCCGACGTCGTGAAACCGCTAGTCCCAAGCTCTGGCGACAGTTTCAGCACGATGCCGTACAATCCGTCCTCAGCAGTCGTAGGCAGACTGAAATCCAAGTCCCGATGAAAGCCACCAAACTCGTCTGCCGTACCGACAAGAAAGCCGGGCAGCCCGGCCGAATCGGCCGCCGTGATGGTCTGAGAACTGGACCCGAACGAAACCGTGAGGCCCGCGCTCGTTGACGCTAGTGCCGTGCCATTCCAATACAGCAATTGCTGGACGAAGTCGTAACGGACTTTATCACCTTCAGAAAAGGTGCCCGCCGCTGCTTCGAATCCAGGCTCGTGGGTTTCGTTCACGGTTGAGCCGGGAATCATCTCTCCCTCAAAAACGCGGCCGACAAAAGACCCCGTCGTATAGATGCCGCCAACTGTGACGAGTTGTCCGCCAACGACTTCGATGTCCACGTCTTGATGCTGGGCACTGGCTGCTCCAGCCAGGACGATTCCGACGATGAGGACCGCGGGCGTAATGGTCGTTCGCATGATGACGTTCATCTTGTTCCTCCGTTGCATCACTGATTAGGTTTTGCGAAATCAAAGCCGGTGTTGATCCAATCGTTGACCTGCGAATCGCCAATCAGCTCAACGTGGCCGTCGGCGTAGGCAAAATGACCGCCGTTCGCGTGACGATCGAGTTGAATATCGGCGGCGATGTCGCGCAGCACGCGATCCTTCCGCGACGGATACCAGCGGAACCAATCGGGCGAATGGGTATGGTCGAAGTGGCTTTCCAACAGGTCCGCACGTTGCTTTGCCGGGTCCGCGACCGCGGCTGGATCCGAGTATTTCTCGAACAGCATGACCGTCTTCGATCGGGCTTGAAGCTTGTTGAGATTGTTGACGCCCTTGGAACGCGCGACGGTCTCGTCGAACGACAGATAACCGTTGGCCACGTAGCTGGTCTTCGGCGTGAATCGCTTGGCGGGATCGACGTGGAGCGGATCGGCGAACGCGACGCCCGATCCCGGCAGCCCGTTCATCCGCAGGCTGCCAAGTGGATCATCGGGGCACAGCCGGATGACATCCACGCTCTCCACGAACGGCGCGAGCTGCTGGATCCAGTGCAGGTGCCGTGACTCATCCTCGGTGTGGGTGCGAGACGGAAAGCGGCCGCGGTGGGCGTCGGCGTAGGTGATCACGCCGAGCGCGACCTGGCGAATGTTGCTGGCGCACTGCATGCGGCGGCCGGCAGCCCGGGCCGACTGCACGGCAGGCAGCAACATCCCGATGAGCACGCCGATGATGGCAACCACGACCAGAAGCTCCACGAGCGTGAATCCACGGACCGCCCGGATGTTAATGCACTTGTGTTGCATGTGCAAGTGTGTTGCGAAATATGAGCGGCCCTGATCCGACGGGCGGCGACTGGCTGGTTCTCCGCGTTTCCGCCATGAGGCCGAAACGCCGCCCTGGATGGGGCGAACCTGGGGAACTGCCGGGCGACGATCAACGAGGCGCACGCTTCCCCAAATGGGGACGGCGGGCACCGCGGATCAGGACGCGCTCACGAGCAGTCTCGAAGATGTGAGGCGAAGGCCGCGGCACCTTGCCGCACGCCTTATTGCATCACTGTTGCAGAAGATAGACGTACCCTCCGCCCCCGTCAAGCGCCCGGCCAAAAAATTTTCCCCGGGCCTCCTGCGGGGGTCTGGGCTGTGGAAATACCCGCAGAAAGCCGGGAATTCGTGATATCCCGTCCGGCCGCCGCGGATCGTGCCCGCCCCCGGCGGCGGCGTACCATACTGCGGTCCCCCGCTCCTTCCCCTCCCGGGCTCGTCCGCATGCCGCGGCATCTCGTGATCGTGCTCGGCGACCAGCTCGACCGCTCGGGCGCCGCCTTCGACGGCTTTTCCCGCGACCGGGACGTCGTCTGGATGGCGGAGGTGGCCGAGGAAAGCACGCACGTCTGGTCGCACAAGGCGAGGATCGCCGTCTTCCTGGCGGCGATGCGGCATTTTCGCGACGCCCTCCTGCGGGAGCGGATCGACGTCGACTACACGGAGCTCGCCGCCTCGCCACGGCCCCAGGAGCCGGCCACGCTTGCCGCGGCCCTCGCCGCGAGCCTGGCCCGACTGAAGAAGGAGCAGGCCGGCCCCGAAAAACTTGTCGTCGTCGAACCGGGCGAATGGCGGGTGCAGGAGGCGGTCCGCACGGCGGCCCAGGCCGCCGGCATTCCACTCGAGATCCGGCCCGACCGGCATTTCTTCTCGTCACGTGAGGAGTTCGCCGCGCACGCCACGGGTCGCAAGCAGCTGCGGCTCGAATACTTCTACCGGCCGCTGCGGGAAAAGTTCGGCGTGCTCATGGACGACGGCGAACCGGCCGGCGGCCAGTGGAACTACGACGCCGAGAACCGCGGTGCGTTCCCGAAGACCGGCCCAGGAACACTTCCCGCCCCGGTGCGATTCACCCCCGATGCCACCACCCGCGGCGTGCTCGACCTCGTGAACGCCCGATTCGCCAAGCACCCCGGCAGCCTCGCCCATTTTGACTGGCCGGTGACGCCGGCCGACGCCCAGGCCGCGCTCGACGATTTCCTGTCGCACCGGCTCCCCCTCTTCGGCCGCTATCAGGACGCAATCTGGACCGGCGAGCCGTGGCTCTACCACTCGCGGCTTTCCCAGGCCATGAACATGAAGCTCCTCGACCCCCGCGACGTCGTCGCCGGCGCGGAGCGGGCTTGGCGACAAGGCAAAGCGCCGCTGGAGGCGGCCGAGGGCTTCATCCGCCAGGTGATCGGCTGGCGGGAGTATGTTCGCGGTGTGTACTGGCATTTCATGCCGGAATACCTCGACCGCAACGCGCTGAACGCAGCAACGCCATTGCCGAACCTGTACTGGACGGGCGACACCGACATGAACTGTCTCCGGGATGCCGTCGGGCAGACGCTCGCATACGGCTACGCCCACCACATCCAGCGGCTGATGGTGACGGGGCTGTTCGCGCTGCTGTTTGGCGTCGCGCCGCAGCGGGTCCACGAGTGGTATCTCGCCGTCTACGTCGACGCGGTCGAGTGGGTTGAACTCCCCAACACGCTCGGCATGAGCCAGTTCGCCGACGGCGGCGTGATGGCATCCAAGCCCTACTGCGCCTCAGGCGCCTACATCGACCGCATGAGCAACGCCTGCAAGGGCTGCCGCTACGATCCCAAGAAGGCCAGCGGTCCTGACGCCTGCCCGTTCACGACGCTCTACTGGGATTTCTTATCCCGGCACCAGAAGCTGCTGGCGAAAAATCAGCGGATGACGATGCAGCTCAAGAACGTGGGCCGCAAGGACGCGGCCGACCTGCGGGAGATCCGCCGCCAGGCCGACGATCTTCGCGGCCGGATGTCGTAGATCGGCTCGCGGCACGTGGCCGCGAGCCCGCAGGGCATGCGAACGTTCGATCGGCCCGGCGGCCTTCGTCTCCTGCTCATCGTGCCCCAAGGAGCCGCGTCAGATCGGTCTCGGCACGGGCCAGCTTGACGGGATGGAGGAACAGGCTGTCCGAGGCGAGGAAGGCGTCGAGAAACGTCGGGTCCTTGAGTTTTTCCCGGTCCGCATGCCGCACGAACGTGCCGCGGCGAATCGCGATCGGCTTCCCCCGGCGGCTGCCCGCATGGAACAAGGCCGTGGGAATGGCGGCCTCGGGAAATACATTGGCGGCGACCATCGGGGCCAGCAGGGCGTTGAACTCACCCGCTACGTCGCTCGCCAGCGCGAAACAGTCACTGACGCCGAAGAACAACTGCCGCGCCGGCACGGCCGGCGTGAGCCCCTCGAAGCCGTTGCCCCCGAGCGTGTCGGACTGCTGATGCAAGGAATTCCGAATTCGCTCCGTCCAGATCCACGTCGCATCTTCGGCGAAGGGCATCTGGGCGTGAAACAGTCCGCCCTGCCCGTCGCCGAGCAGGCCGAGCACCGTCGCGGCCGTCACCGCGGGGTGCAGGAGGACGTCATCCTGGATGAAGAGATAGGCCCTGCAGCCCCGATGGCCGTCGCGGCGTTCGCGGGCGGCGAGATAGCCGTGCACGAGTCCGTGGAACTGGTACGAGCCGAATGGAAACCCGTGGTAGTTGTCATGGGGCGGGGCCGCACCCGGGAGCACGAAATCAATGGCCGGAAACCGCCGCTGGTACAGGGCGTGGATCGGCCGGCAGTTGCGGGCGAAGTGATGGTTGAAGATCACGACCAGCCGGCAATCCGTCTCCGCACCGGCCGCTTCGGCCGTGTGCTCGGCCGCCAGTGCCTGGAGAAACTCGGCGGCCGCCTGCCGGCCGCAGGCGAGCCGCAAGAAGTCGCGGATCTGCTGATCGTTGAATCGCTCCTGCATCGCCGCGATGAATCGCTCGTTGACAAGGCATTGACCGCGCGGCGGCAGGCCCGCCGCGAGTTCGACGGGCTGCTGACCGAGGTACGCGCCGTCGGCGGCGATTTCCCAGCGCTGGACGACCCAGCCACCGTGCGGAGCGTGGAAGTCGATGCTGATCCGCGGGGCCGTACCTTCCGGCCCGGCCTCGACCCGGCCGCCGACGAGGCGAAATCGCCCGTCGAGCAGCGAGTCGGCGCGGATCAGGCCGTCCGCTCCATCCGTGGCGAAGGGATTCGGGACCCGAGCCTGAATACCGTCGTCACGGATGACAACCAGATGCTCGGTCGTGTCGAAGGCAAGGCGCATGGCCAGGAGCGTTTCCGCAAGGGTGACCCATGAGAATAGTTCGCAGGGCGGGGCGTCCGCCAGCAGCCGGATGTTGCCGAAGGTATCTTTGTCAAGACGCCCCGCACCGGAACTGCGACCGCCAATGGACCATCCGATCGCCCCCGCCGCGCCCCGCACCCGGTTCTTCATCGTCACGACCGGACGGACGGGCAGCACGCGGCTGCGGCTGCTGCTCGATTCCCACCCGCGGATCACGTGTCACGGTGAACTGTTCGGGGAGAACATCTCGACGCTGGCGGCACCGGGCTCGGAGCCCCACCGGCACCTCCTCGCGGAACGCGACCGCGATCCGGCCGGATTCGCGATGCAACGAGCTTTTGCCCCCACGGGCGCCGACGCAGTGGGCTTCAAGATTCTCCATCAGCAACTCCTCACCCGCTGGCCCGGGCTGCTCGATGCCCTGCAACGGGCCCAGGACGTGCGGGTCATCCATCTCGTGCGCCGCAACGGCATCAAGCGGTTCATGTCGGAGTACTTCGTCGGGACGGTGACCGGAAAGAACGTCTATTTCCTAGACGAGCAGCTGCCGCGGATCGAGCCCGTCGTCGTGCCCGCGACCATCCTGCTCGAACGACTGTGCGAAGAACGGCGGCAGTCCGCCCGGATCCGCGAACTGTTTGCGGGGCATCCCTGCCACGAGATCGCCTACGAGGATTCTCTCGCCGACGACGGCCCCGCCCTGCGGGCGGTGCAGGAGTTCCTGGGCGTGCCGCCGGCCGGGCTGACGGCACCGATCCGGAAGATTCTGCCGGACGACCTGCGGCAATTGATCGCGAACTTCGACGAGGTTGCGGCGGCCGTGCAGGGCACGCCGTTCGAGTCCATGCTCGCCGGTGCGCCGTGACCCAGCCAGCAGTCCCCACTCCGGCCAGGGACGCGGGTGACGTGGCCCTCCTCGTCCTCGCCCACCGGGCACCGGGCGGGCTCGAGCAATTGGCCCGGGTCTTCGCTACCGGCGGGTTCCGCATCCACGTGCATCTCGACCGCAAGATCGATCCCCAGGCTTACACCGCCGGCAGGACTTGGCCCGACAACCTCCGCTTCATCGAGGAGCGCCACGAGATCTTCTGGGGCGGCTTCAATATGGTCCGGGCCACCGTGGCCCTGGCCCGTGACGCGCTGCGGCATCCCCGGACCACGGCGTGCGTCCTCGTCTCGGACGACACTCTGCCGCTGCTGGCGCCGGCTCGCATCCACGCCGAGATCTCCGCCCGGCCCGACCGCATCGACGTCGGTCTCGCGAAGCGCAATCCGCCGTTTCTCCGCCGGTATACGGATTGGTTCTTCATGGATTCACCCGCCACGAGCGCCCGGCCGCTGGCGATCGAGGACCGCGGCATCGACGCCGCGACGCTGGACGCGCTGCAGCGGCTCGCCCGTGCGCAGCTCCGGGGGAAGCATCCGCTGCCCGAGGTGTGGAGCGGATCCCAATGGTGGAGCCTCGGGCGGCCGATGCTCGAAGGCATTCTCGACGAACTGGCCCGCGACGACTGGCTGCGGGAGTCCTTCGAGTTCGCGGCCGTCCCCGACGAGCTGGCCTTCCAGACGCTGTATGCCAACCGGCTCGGGCTGACGGCCCGCTCCTTCACCGGCCCGATGCTCACCGACATGACCCGGCAGCCGGCCCCGTTCGTGTTTCAAGCATTCGAGGAGCTGCCCGCGATCCCACCGGGCAAGTTCTTCGTGCGCAAGGTCGCCGACACGGCCGCCACCGAGTGCATGCGGCGGCTCGCGGCGAGTTGGGAGGCGGCCTGACGTGCACGATCCCGTGCAACACATCGCCGCGCGGCTCGGCCCCGGCGGCCGCTGCCTGTTCGTGCCCAACGGGGGCAATCTCGGCGACATCCTCATCGCCGCCGCCACGATCCAACGGTTCGAGCAGGTGGGAGTCGCATGGGAGTTTCTCCGCGGCCGGCGGCAGTCGGTGACCCCGGCCGACATCCTGGTGTACGGCGGTGGCGGCAGCCTCGTGCCGCTGTACACGGGCGGCATCGAATGCGTGGCGTCTTTGGCCCGACTCGGCGCCCCGATCGTCGTCCTGCCGCAGAGCCTCGCCGGCCATGACGATTTCTGGCAGGCCGCCCGCGGGATCACCGTCTTTTGCCGGGATCCGGTGTCCCTGCACCACGCCCGCCGCTTCCCGCACCTCGTCGCCCTGCCGGCGGACGACATGGCGATCGGACTGGATCTCTCCGCAGACCCCTACGGCACCGTGCAGGCGATCCGGGATGCGATGGCGGCGCGGCAGGAGCAGCGCGTCCTGCGGGCTTTTCGCCAGGACTGCGAAGCCATTGGGCCGCCACCGGCCGATACGTTCGACGTGTCGGCCCTCGCCCATCCACAGCCGTCGAGCGTCGCGACGATCCAGGCGCATGCCTGCGGATTTCTGTCGCTGATCGCCACCTATTCGGCGATCCACACCGATCGGCTGCACGTCGCGATCGCCGGCGGCCTGCTGGGCATCCCCACCTGGCTGTCGGACAACTCCTACGGCAAGAACCGGGCCGTCCACGAGGCATCCCTCCAGGGGCGGTTCCCCATGGTGGCCTTCGTCAGCCCCGAAGACGGCGGCCTTCAAAACGCGTAGCCGAACCGGTCGAGCGTCGGCCGAAAGCAGGTTTCGACGATCCGTCGCGTGGGCTCGTCATAGCGCTCCCGGTAGTCCCGGCGCGTCGACACGTCACGGGAGGCATTCCGCCACGGCAGTTCCCCCTCGAGCCCCAGATCGGATGCGATGGCGGCGAAGTCGTCCGTCAGCCGCTCGTATCGCAGCACCCGCGTCACCGCCACTCGTCCAGCCGCATCCGTCAGCCACGCGCAGCAATCCTGCATCCAGCCGGTGGGGCCATCCGCGCCGCCATACACCTGCCGCACGTATGCCGCAAAGTCGACTTGCATCGCCAGCTCGCTGGCCCAACGGGGCAGGAGCCGGCCGTTCGAGCCTGGATACTGCCGCTCGATCGCGGCGACATCCATGACGAGCGGCTTGCGGAGATGCTCGTAGAAGGACAGCACCTGGTCGTAGGGATTACGGACCACGGCAAAGACCCGGAAGCGGCCGATGTCGTCCCCCAACACCCGCTCGGCCGCCGCATACCGCGCGTGCTTTGGGAGGAACTGGCCACCGCCGTTGGCCGACGCGAGCAGCAATTCGGTCATGCTCTCGCCGGCGCACTTCGGCACATGGATGAACAGGAAATTCTTGCGGAAGCTGATGATCATGGTGGTGCCTCGTCGCCGGGTCCAGAGTCGAACGCGGCGGCCAACTCGCCATCCGCGTAACGCGCCGCCATTGTCGGGGCCGACCAGGCTCGTTCGAGCGGGTTGCGCAGCGTATAAATGAGCCGGAGATGTGGAAACACGATGGGATGCGCCGGTCGTCGCTGGAACAGCCAACTCGTGCCCGCCTGCTGCGTGTTGATGCCGAGAAAGTCCAACGTGAATGCGGTGGAGTGGTCTGAATGAATGCATCCGTCGGCCGCGCGGGAAGGCGGACGAACCGATGCCCGGGAGGCGGCGGGGCATGAGCCAAGAATATCTTCCCGGCTGTGCCTCTTCCCGACCGACGGGCCGCCACAAGGTGTTCGGCGTCGGCTGGGCGAAAACCGGCACCACGACCCTCGGCCGCTGCCTGCAGATCCTGGGCTACGATCATCAAAGCCAGAACCTGTCACTCGTCGACGGCATGATCCGTGGCGATTACACCAAAGTCATGCGGATCGCCGCGGCGAAGGAGAGTTTCGAAGACTGGCCGTGGATCGTGCTCTTCCGGGAATTGGATGCTGCGTTTCCCGGCAGCCGCTTCATCCTCACGACCCGCGATCCCGTCCATTGGCTGGACAGCTACCGGGCCATGCTGGCGGCCGAGGAGCCGCCGCCTGAGACGGTGACCCGCGCCCGGGCGTTCCTCTACGGTTTCGACGTCGGCAGCGCCACGGATGACGAGCTCCGCCACCGCTTCTCCCGCCACAACGCCGAGGTCTGCGCGTATTTCCACGATCGCCCCGGCAGTCTGCTGGTCGTCGACTGGGAGCAGGGCCACAGCTGGCGGGAATTGTGCGATTTTCTGGACTTGCCGGTGCCAGCGATCGATTTCCCCCATCTCAACCCGCGAACCGGCACCGGCACTTCGGCACCTAGGGGCGACCACGGCGTCGCTCCCGAACGTCTCGCGCTGCCGCATGATCGGCGGCGAGATAACGTTCCGCGTGCCGTCCCGACTGCAGTTTCCTCCCCCGTGGTCCCGCCGCTGGATGCTGCCGGGCCCAACCGATCCGACTCCGCGCCGCCTTTCCTGATGGGCTTTCGCGGCGCCGAACCCGAGGCGGGTCTGCTCGACACCGAGATGCTCTTCGCGCAGGTCGGCTTGAACACGGGCAACCTCGCCTTCTGCCATGCCATCCTCAGCCAGCTTGGCCACGACACCGTCAGCCGCCAGTGGGATGATCCCGACGAGGCGTTCCCCGGACTCGGGTCGACGGCGATCCTGCCGATGGCGAATCAGCTGGGACCGCACACCGATCTCGGTGCCTCGTGCGACCGCTGGGAACGGCTGCCCTACCACATGGTGGCGATCGGTCTCGGCATCCAGTCCGCCATCGAGGACGCGACGGTCCAAGTTCCAGACGGCACGGTGCGGTTCCTGCAGCTCCTGCGGGATCGGGCCCCGCGCGGCGTGCCCAACGTCAGCCTGCGGGGACGCTTCAGCGCCGCGGTTCTCGAACGCCTCGGGTTCGGCGACCTCGGGGTCACGCTCGGATGCCCAACCCTGTTCATGAATCCCGAACCCGGCCTGGGGCGAATCATCGCCGCCCGCCGCTCCCGGAATCCTCGACACCTCGTCGTCTGCGCGGGGCACTTCGGTTGGCACCATCTGGCATGGATCGAACAGCGTCTCGTGAGCCTGTTGAACGAAGGCGGTGGCACCTACGTCTGCCAGAGCCCGCTGGAAACGATACAAGCCTGCCGCGGAGAATGGGATGCGGTGGGGGCCGACGCCCGCGAGGCCTTACGGGCCTACCTGGGCATGCCCAGCGTCGCCGCGACACGCGACTGGCTCGATGCCCGCGGCGTCGCCTACAGCTCGGTGCCCGAGTGGATGAGCCAGCTCCGTAAGGCGGACTTCGTGGTGGGAACCCGCATCCACGGGGTCATGCTCGCCTTGCAGGTCGGCTGTCCCGGCCTGTGCATCGTTCACGACGCACGGATGCTCGAACTCTGCGAGACCATGCAGGTGCCGTGGATTCTGGCATCCGACCTGCCCGAGGATTTCGGCCTGGCGGATCTGCTTGAGGCCGCCCGCTTCGACCCGGTGGCGTTCGACGACAACCGGGCCACCCTGGCCCGTCGCTATTGCGATTTCCTGCAGTCCAACGGGATCAGCCCGCTCGCGTGGTTGCACGGAATAGCAGCGCCTCCGACATACCTGCCAACGTGACGATGGGCATCGTCAGGGCCGGTCGCCGGTTCGCATTGCCGCGGATCGAGCCTGGTGCCTAGAGTGTAGGGAAACCGCATCCAGCCAGGACTTCGATGACCGCGTACAACCTCACCCACCTCCGCCAGCTCGAGGCCGAGAGCATCCACATCATCCGCGAAGTGGCGGCCGAGTTCGAAAACCCGGTGATGCTCTACTCCATCGGCAAGGACTCGGCGGTCATGGTCCGCCTCGCCGAGAAGGCCTTCTACCCGGCCAAGCCTCCCTTCCCGTTGATGCACATCGACACGACGTGGAAGTTCAAGGACATGTACCGGCTCCGCGACGAGTACGTGGCCAAGGAGCTGGGCTTCAAACTGCTGGTTTACACCAACGAGGAGGGCCGGGCGGCGGGCGTCAACCCGATCACCCACGGCAGCAAGGTCCACACCGACGTCATGAAGACGCAGGCCCTGCGGCAGGCGCTCGACAAGTACCGCTTCGACGCCGCCTTCGGCGGCGCGCGACGCGACGAGGAGAAGAGCCGGGCCAAGGAGCGGGTGTTCTCCTTCCGTGACGAGTTCCACCGCTGGGACCCGAAGAACCAGCGACCCGAGTTGTGGAACATCTACAACACCAAAGTCCGGAAGGGGGAGAGCATCCGCGTCTTCCCGCTCTCCAACTGGACCGAACTCGACGTCTGGCAGTACATCCACCTGGAGCAGATCCCGATCGTGCCGCTGTACTTCGCCGCCGAGCGGCCGATCGTATGGCGTGACGGCGTGATGATCATGGTGGACGACGAGCGGCTGCCCCTGAAGCCGGGCGAGCAGCCCGAGATGCGCCGGGTGCGGTTCCGCACGCTCGGCTGCTACCCGCTGTCAGGCGCCGTCGACTCCAGCGCCACCACCCTCCCCGAGATCATCCAGGAGATGCTCCTGACGACGTTCTCCGAGCGGCAGGGCCGGCTCATCGACAGCGACGAGGCGGGCAGCATGGAAAAGAAGAAAAAGGAGGGCTATTTCTGAATTTCCCGCCGCAACGGCCATCCCTGGCCCGTTTCGGCTCCGTCGACTCCGGGCCACCACCAACCGCACGCCACCCCATGTCACACCAATCAGCACTGATCGCCACCAACATCGACGAATACCTCGCGCAGCACGAGCGCAAGGAGCTCCTCCGCTTCATCACCTGCGGCAGCGTGGACGACGGCAAGAGCACGCTCATCGGCCGGCTGTTCTACGAGTCGAAGATGATCTACGAGGATCAGCTGGCGGCGATCAAGAAGGACACCTCCCGCTACGGCACGACCGGCGAGGATGTCGATCTCGCCCTGTTCACCGATGGGCTGGAGGACGAGCGGCAGCAGGGGATCACGATCGACGTCGCCTACCGCTACTTCTCCACCGACAAGCGCAAGTTCATTATCGCCGACACGCCCGGCCACGAGCAGTACACCCGCAACATGGCCACGGGGGCCTCGACGGCCGACCTGGCCATCATCCTCATCGACGCCCGCCACGGCGTGCTCCCGCAGACGAAGCGGCATTCGTTCATCGTGTCGCTGCTGGGCATCCGGCACATCGTCGTGGCCATCAACAAGATGGACATCGTCGGCTACGACCAGGCCGTGTTCGAGCGGATCCGGCAGGACTACGTCGACTTCGCCGGCCGCCTCGAGCTGCCCGACGTCCACTTCATGCCGATCTCGGCCCTCAAGGGCGACAACGTCGTGGCCCTGAGCCCCAACATGCCCTGGTACACGGGCTCCCCGCTGATGCCGCTGCTCGAGACGGTGTACATCGGCTCCGACCGCAACCTGGAGGACTTCCGCTTCCCGGTGCAGCTCGTGCTCCGGCCGAACCTCGACTTCCGCGGCTTCTCCGGCACGATCGCCTCCGGCATCATCCGCCAGGGGGACGAGGTGATGAGCCTCCCGTCCCGGAAGAAGAGCCGCGTCAAAAGCATCGTGACGTTCGACGGCGAACTCACGGAGGCCTTCGCCCCGCAGTCGGTCACGCTCACGCTCGAGGACGAGATCGACTCCAGCCGCGGCGACATGCTCGTGCGGCCGGGAAACGTGCCCAAGGTGGACCACAAGTTCGAGGCCATGGTCGTGTGGATGGCCGAGGAGCCGCTCGTGCCCGGCAAGCAGTATCTGTTCAAGCAGACGAGCAAGGTGGCGCCCGGCACCGTGGGCTCGCTCCGCTACCGCGTCGACATCAACACGCTCCACCGGCAGCCCGCGCCGACGCTGGCCTTGAACGAGATCGGCCGCTGCGCGATCACGCTCACCAGCCCGATCGCCTACGACGCCTACCGCCGCAACCGGGCCACCGGCTCGTTCATCATGATCGACCGGCTCACCAACGCCACGGTGGCCGCCGGCATGATCCTCGACCGGGAGCAGGAGGATGGCGGCAAGGCCCACTGGGACGACGCGCCGGCCGCGGCCGGCCTCCACGGCACCGCCAGCACGGTTACGGCCGCGGAGCGCGAGGCCCGCTTCGGCCAGAAGCCGGCCACCATCCTGTTCACGGGGCTCACGGGATCGGGCAAGACGACGCTCGCCCAGGCGGTGGAGCGGCGGCTCTTCGATCTCGGCCGGGCGGTGGCGGTGCTCGACGGCCAGTCGCTGCGGCTGGGCATCAGCCGTGACCTCGGCTTCACCGCCGAGGAGCGCAGCGAGAACCTCCGCCGTGGCGTCGAGGTGGCGCGGCTGTTCAACGACTCGGGGATCGTGGTGCTCGCGGCGTTCGTCGCCCCCGACGAGGCCGTGCGGCGCAAGGCCGCCGAGCGGGTGGGGAGCGACCGGTTCCTGGTCGTCCATCTCTCCGCGCCGCTGGAGATCTGCCGCACCCGCGACACCGACGGGCATTACGCGCTGGCCGACGCCGGCGAGATCGCGAACTTCCCCGGCATCTCCGCCCCCTACGAACCACCCACCAGCCCCGACCTCGTCCTGCCGACGCACGAGTGGCCGGTCGCGAAGTGCGTCGACGCCGTCGTGGCCCTGCTCGAAACCCGCGGCGTGCTATGAGCCGGCCCGCACACATCGGCATCCTGACGGTCTCCGACCGGGCCAGCCGCGGCGAGTATGCCGACGAGGGCGGCCCCGCGATCCGGGCCTACCTCGCCGAGGTGCTCGCCTCCCCGTGGGAGGCCAGCGAGCGGATCGTGCCCGACGACATCGACGCCATCGCCGCTGCGATCCGCGACCTGGCGACGGCGGGCTGCTGCCTGGTCGTCACGACCGGCGGCACCGGCCCGGCGCCGCGCGACGTCACGCCCGAGGCCACGGAGCGGGTGTGCACGAAATTGCTACCCGGGTTCGGCGAGCGGATGCGGCAGGTGTCACTGCAATACGTGCCGACGGCGATCCTCTCGCGGCAGACGGCCGGCGTCTGCGGGCTGGCGCTCGTCGTCAACCTGCCGGGCCGGCCGAAGAGCATCCGCGAGTGCCTCGACGCGGTGTTTCCCGCGATTCCGTACTGCGTGGATCTCATCCATACCGGCGTGGCGCATCCACCCCGGCTGGAAACCAATCCCGAGCGGCTCGTCGCCTTCCGCCCGAAGTCATGATCCGAGGCTGCGGGCGATCGCGGGGGCGAAGTAGGTGAGGATGCCGTCGGCGCCGGCCCGCTTGATCACGAGCACGCTCTCCAGGGCCGCCTGCCCGCCATCGAGCCAGCCATTGGCGGCGGCCGCCTTGATCATCGCGTACTCCCCGCTCACCTGGTAGGCGAACGTGGGCAGGCCGAAATCCCGCTTCACGCGGTGGATGATGTCGAGCGCCGTGCCGGCGGGCTTCACCATCACCATGTCGGCCCCCTCGGCGACGTCGAGGGCCACCTCCCGCAAGGCCTCGGCGGCGTTGGCGGGATCCATCTGGTAGGTCTGCTTGTCGGCCACGCCGTGGGCCGCCGCGGTGCCGAGCGCCGCCGCGCTTCCCACGGCGTCGCGGAACGGGCCGTAGAAAGCCGAGGCATACTTCGCCGCGTACGAGAGGATGCTCACGTCCTCGTGCCCCGCGGCGTCGAGATGCTCGCGGATCGCCCCCACGCGGCCGTCCATCATGTCGGATGGGGCGACGACATGGCAGCCCGCCGCGGCGAGCACCACGGCCTGCCTGACGAGCACTTCCACCGTCTCGTCGTTGAGGATTTTTCCGTCGCGCAAGAGTCCGTCGTGGCCGTGGGTCGTGTAGGGGTCGAGGGCCACGTCGCAGATGACGCCGACCGCATCACCGAGTTCCCGCCGCACCGCGCGCACCGTGCGGCACAGGAGGTTGTCGGGATCGACGGCCAGCCGGCCGTCGTCGGTCTTGAGGGCCGACTCCGTGACCGGAAAGATCGCCACCGCCGGAATGCCGAGCCGGGCGGCCTCTTCCGCGGCCCGCACCACGCCCTCGATGGAGAGCCGCTCCACGCCCGGCATGCTCGGCACGGCCGCGGGCGCGAGGTGATCGTGGACGAACAGCGGCCACACCAGATCGGCCGCGGACAGCCGCGTCTCGGCCACCGCGCGGCGGAGCCAGGCATGCCGCCGCAGCCGCCGCAGCCGCGTGTCGGGGAACCGGCCGGGGAAGGGTCCGGGCGTCACGACGGCCTCCGATCGACGACGACGGCCGCGCCGAGGGGCACCGGCGGCTGCGGACGGCCGGCGGCCGTGGCCACGGCACAGGCCTCTTCGGTCTCCCACACGCTCACCCGCCGGGCGACCACGCCGAGGCCGGCGAGCACGTGCGGCGCCACCACCTCGAGCAGGTAGCGGGCCATGTTCTCGGCGGTCGGGTTCCAGGGGAGCACGAAATACTTCGTGGGCTCGGTGGCCCGCACGGCGGCCAGGGCCGAGGCGTCCTCCTCGAAGAGGATGAAGGCGTGGTCCCAGTGCTCGTCGAGCCACCCGAGCATCCGCTTCTTGATGAGCGAGAAGTCGACCACGCGGCCGACGGCATCGACCGCCACGCCGCCACCTTCGGCCTCGACCTCGATGTCCACGCGGTAGTTGTGGCCGTGGAGAAACGCGCACCGTCCCTCGTGGCCGTACAGCCGGTGCCCGGCGCAGAACGAGAGCCGGCGGATGAGGGCGAGGTGGGTCGCGGCCATCGGCGTCACCCGCAGGCGGGCTCCTCGACGGCGGCCTCGACCCGGATCGGCCGGATGTCGAACTTCGGGTTTTGCCCGAGGAACCGGCAGGGATTGTTGTGGAACACCTCGATCGCCTCCTGCAGCGAATGGCCGCGCCGCCGGTACTCGAGGATGCACTCCTGGAGCGTGAACGGGTCGCTCGGCCCCCAGTCGGCCGACGAGTTCACGAGGATCCGCTCCGTGCCGTACTTCTCCAGCATGTCAACAGCCCGCTTCGGCGAGCACTTGGTGATCGGATAGAGCGTGAACCCAACCCAGTAGCCGGCGTCGAGACAGGGCTTGATGGTCTGTTCCTCGACATGGTCGATCCACACCCGCTCGCGATCCACGTTCATGCCGGCGAGCACCTCCAGCACACGCTTCGTGCCATGGGCCTTGTCGGCGAGGTGCGGCGTGTGAATGAGCACGAGCTGGCCGTGCTTCATGGCGATGTCGACGTGGGCCTCGAGCGACTCGCATTCGTTCTTCGTCGACTTGTGCAGGCCCGTCTCGCCCACGCCGAGCACGGTGGGCTTGGCGAAGAACTCGGGGAAGTGACGGAGCACCTCGCGGGTGAGCGTCGGATTCTCCGCCTCCTTGGGGTTCACGGCCACCCAGCAGAAATGGCGGATGCCGTACTGGGCCGCCCGCGTCGGCTCGAACTCGCTGATCTGCCGGAAGTAGTCGATGAACGTCTCGGGATACAGGCGGTCGAATCCGGCCCAGAAGGCCGGCTCGGCCACGGCCACGACGCCGCTCATCGCCATCCGCTCGTAGTCCTGGGCGGTGCGGGCGATGGCGTGGTAGTGCGGCTGGATGATCTGCATGGCTTCCTCCCTGCACCGCGGGCGTCAGGTCTTGGCGAACAGTTCGAGCAGGGTCACCGTCCGCTCGCCGGCGGGCTTGCGGTCGGCCAGCTCCGCGAGCGCCTCGTAGAGGGCGGTGAGCCGCGGGTCGCCGGCATCGTGGCCGGCGGCGCGGGCCACGGCCGCGTCGTACCGGTCCAGGAGGGCTGCGACCTCGAGGAGCTGGTGCCGGGCCTCGAGAAAATAGGCGTCGATGACCTGTTTGGGCGTGAGCATGACCGGTGCCGCGGAACGGATAGAACTGAAGTATCATAGCTCCCAATCCACCGGTTGGCCGCCCGACCCCGGCGAACCGGGCCCCTTCCGGAGGCTCCTGCCGCCCCAGGCCGGCTGCGCCACTGTCATGATCCTCGTCACCGGCGGTGCCGGCTTCATCGGTGCCAACTTCGTCCTCGACTGGCTCGTTCACGGCGGCGAGCCGGTCGTGAACCTCGACGCGCTGACGTACGCCGGCAACCTGCAGAACCTCCAGTCCGTCGCCGGCGACAGCCGATACCGATTCGTCCATGGGGACATCCGGGACCGCGACCTGGTCGAGCGGCTGTTGGCCGAGCACGCGGTGCGGGCGATCGTGCACTTCGCCGCCGAGAGCCACGTCGACCGCTCGATCCACGGCCCCGAGGAGTTCGTGGCGACGAACGTGGTGGGCACGTTCCGGCTCCTCGAGGCGGCCCGGGCTCACTGGGCGGCCCTGCCCGCCGCTGACCGGGCCGCGTTCCGCTTCGTGCACGTCTCCACCGACGAGGTCTACGGTTCGCTCGGCCCCGCCGATCCCGCCTTCACCGAGACCAACCCTTACCAGCCCAACAGCCCCTACGCGGCGACCAAGGCGGCCAGCGACCACCTGGTCCGCGGCTACCACCACACCTACGGCCTGCCGGTGGTGACGACCAACTGCTCGAACAACTACGGGCCGTTTCAATTTCCCGAGAAGCTGATCCCGCTGGTGATCCACAACGCACTGGCGGGCAAGCCGCTGCCGATCTACGGCGACGGCCGGCAGGTGCGCGACTGGCTCTACGTCGGCGACCACTGCGCCGCCATCCGCCGGGTGATCGAGGCGGGCGTGCCGGGCGAGGTCTACAACGTCGGCGGCGCGAGCGAGATGGCCAACATCGACGTCGTGCACACGCTGTGCGGCATTCTCGACGAGCTGCACCCCCGGGCCGACGGGCGTTCCTACCGCGAGCAGATCACGTTCGTGAAGGACCGGCCCGGCCACGACCGGCGGTACGCGATCGACGCC
>Ga0315901_10001638_pt1 | contig 32232 bp, 16 predicted proteins | sample LakEriMetagenome_10_FD_203761 | JGI IMG/M metagenome (GOLD analysis project Ga0315901, IMG submission 203761) | Freshwater fungal communities from buoy surface, Lake Erie, Ohio, United States - Buoy 2 MA116 | ecosystem: Environmental > Aquatic > Freshwater > Lake | place: USA: Lake Erie, Ohio...
CGTTTTAACACGTTGTCCAAGTGCATTCATCACCTCTATGTTTATTATAGCGAAATAACGATTCCATTTGATTTGTGTGATACCTGATGTAGGATTTGGGAATATTGAAATTCCGTCATCGAAGGTAAGTGCGTTTACCGAGGTAGGGGCCGTAACGACACCCGATTTTGTTGATGTGCAACCTTTACTATCGGTTACGGTAAGGGTATAGGTCCCGGCCGGCAGGTTTATCAGATTTTGGGTTGTAGCTCCATTACTCCATATGTAATTGAATGGGGCAGTACCTGCATTGATACTAACCGAAATAAATCCATCCGATGCGGAACTGCTTGAAGCCGGGTTGGTGGTGAGACTAATGGTAGGTTTTGGAAAAATTGTTATGTTTTGTACCACAGAATCAGTGCCGATATTATTGGCCGCAAAGAGTTTTAAAGTGTATGTGCCGGCTATATTGAAGGTGAAATTATATGAGGTGTTGTTGGATGCGTTGTTTACCGGGCCGGTTAATTTCCAGGTTAACTGAGAGTAATTGGATGAGTTTTGCGTGAAACTCAACTGCGTTCCCTGACAGGCCTCAGTTACGGTGCTGGTGATATTTGCAGTAGGCACCTCTGTGAATATGCAGAAGTTCATTACACTGGAGTTGGCGAACTGCGTAGCCTGAGCCAGGGTAGATCCACTTTCGCTGATAACTTTGATATAGCCATTTCCCTGCGCACAACAAATTCCATCGCCATAGCTGTCGTAAATGGTCAGCGTATAACAAGCCTGTTCAAGACAAATTTCCTTAGTGATTACAGTATTTGCTGATCCAAAATTGCTCTGATACAATAAAGTATCCCCGGCCGCATTTTTTAAGAGATAGGATGTTTCAGTAGGGTAGTTGTCGGTTTTGAGTTCAATGATAATCTTGTTACCATTTATAACCTGGAAATTGCTTGATTTAGTGTTGTTCGATGTATTCTGATCTGAAGATCCATTGATATTGGTAATAGTACAGTTGAATACATGGCTGCCCGATGTAGAAGTGAAACCGGGTAGTGTAATATTTGCCTGCTGATATAGGTTGAGGGTTCCATTCCAGTTATAGGTGGTCGTGGCGCCGCCATCTATGTTGTAGGTAATGGTTGCTGAGGTAATAGTATTTTGTCCTTCGTTCTTAAAAAGGATCTGTGGAATGATTGTATCACCGGCGCAGAAATATTGTACCGGGTTGCTCACTGAAATCAGATTTACGTCCAGAGTATTGGTTGGGGCAGAGGTAAAATAACCGTCTAAGACGTTTGCACCCGAGTTGGATGGGTCAAGCCAGTCTCGAAGTCTGTTGCTCGAAGATGTACCATTCCACGACGTGGAAAATTTTCCATAATAGTCTGATTGATCATTGGATGAGCAACCTGAATTTCCTCCGTGTAACTGACCGACGATGCGGTGATTTTGATCAAAAATTGGCGAGCCGGAAGAGCCGGATTCAGTAACAGCAGTGCTCCATTCTACATACCAGTGGCTGGATCCCGATGAGTAGTAGCCAGTGGTTTGGAGGGTGGTGTTGTAAAATGATATTTTTTTGACATCGGCACTGGGGTGATGTATACCAACACCTGATGTGCCGGCCACATTGGCATTATTCCAACCGGCATAATAAACCTGATAAGCCGGGTTTGGTTCGGAATTCAATTCAAGCAGACAAAAATCAGATGTGGTTGATCGAGCCTTGAGCGTTGATCCACTCACGGTTTGGCTTGTTGGGCCGTTTTGGTTTGGCGTACAATTAGGACTTTCATAATTAAAACGAAAAACCCAACTAGCCACATTATTACTGTAACAATGGTTAGCGGTTAAAAAGTAGGGTGTGCCATCCAGCGAGGTATTGCCGACCATGGCACCGGTGCAAAATCCATTTCCATTAACCAAAATGAGTGCTATGGCTCTTTTGTCAACTTGCCAGTCGATACCCTGAGCACAATTAACGTTTACATTACACGAGCCGGAATCACCAAAGCCTTTTGCTAATGCAAAGGCATCTTTATATCCATAGGTTACGGTAGTAATACGAGGAAGTAGCTGACTGCTATTATAAAAAGGTATATACAATTCAACGATAAGGTCGCCACCTCTTACCAAATCGGTACCAAGTACTTTTTCAGCATTATTTTCTTTTGAGGTGTAAGGTCCTATGATATATGATTTGTCACCGGAGTACAAATAGAGAATCGATCCCGGTAACATCTGATAATCGTCAAGGATAAGATTTACGCTATAGGCCTCAGGGCATTTGATTTGTGTGCGCCATAGCATAGATCCGTCTTTTAAGTACTCTTTAATCCCGCTGTTGTTCACATTTAGATTTGTGGTGTATTTATAGCCAAAGCGATAAGGAATATCCAGATTGGCATTCTGTTCGTCTTCGAGTAGGAGCGCATCAATATCCGGAACCGGAAAGGTTCTTGTAGGAATGGTAGAGCTTAAATTTACCTTATCAAAACTGAAAGGCTGAACCTGAGCTACCAGGGACTTAGAGATTAAGATGATTGATGTGAGAAGAATTAGAGTGAGTCTAAAACGCATTGTGGTATGGTTAATAAGGTAAAAGTAATTTTTTTTAAGAAAACATACCCAATTTGCTATTGTTTAAGGAGTTTTCAGGAACACGGAATATTTATTATCTAAATTTGTAACCCTATTCAATGATCATTAATTTCAGTAAGCGGCTATTGAAGCTCAAGGTGGTACGGTATTTTTTTACAGCCATAACAGCTACCGTTGTTGATGTATCGGTTTATTTTCTTGCATATAACTATGTGATTCAAAAGAGAGATATGCATTTAGATTTGCTTACCATAACGGCACCTACATTGTCCCTAGGTATATCTTTCTGCTTTGGTATTACTACGAATTTTACATTGACAAAACTTTTTGTTTTCAAGGAGAGTGATCTCAGGACCAGATATCAGTTTATACGATATATCTTGGTTGCCCTGGCTATGCTGGTTTTGAACTATGTGTTGATGAGTATCCTGATCAGGCAGATCGGGTGGTACCCAACGCCATCCAGAGCATTTGCGGCTATAAGTATTGGAGTCTTGAGTTTTACCCTTCATAAATTGTATTCCTTCAGGGTAAGCAATACCGAGGAGATCGAAGAGCCCTAGTGCATACGATCCCCCCTCACCGTCATTTCATTCAATATGCCCGTTTCAATTCGGATCCATTCTTCCCATCGTTTTTTTACCAGTACAGGGTCGATGTATAAGCGGGCGAGTTCCATAAACAAGGTATAATGACCTGCTTCTGCTTCCATAAATTTACGATAGAAAACACGCAGATATTCGTCAGCTAATCCCTCACTTAATATCTTAAATCGTTCACAGCTTCTTGCTTCTATTAATGCGAATATCAATAGTTTATCTAATAATCGTTCTGATGGGCTCCCATCTTTTTTCTGATGTTTTATAAGCGCATTTACATACTCATCTTTGCGTTGTTTACCTAATTTCAGGTTTCGTTTTTTTAACTCTTTAAGCACACTTCTGAAATGACCCCATTCCTCAGTTACGATTGGCGACAATTCCTCAACAAGCTTTTCCAGATGCGGGTAATTTTGAATCAGTGATATGCAGGATGATGCCGCCTTTTGTTCGCAATAGGCATGATCCGTCAAAATATCTTCTATGCTTTTTTCGGCCAGGTTTACCCATCTCGGGTCGGTGGCTAACTCTAGGTGTAACATAAGTAGCGCAAAAATAAATTAATGATAATAATGTCAGACTAACATAATTTGTTTGATTACGTAATTAACCATAACTATTCGAATTTCGACATATTACTCTACTTTTGAAAACAATACTCTATTGATGACACCGAAAAAAATACGGCAAATAAGCATTCGATTACTCATTTCATTTTGCGGTATTTTCACTTCATTACAAGTTTATTCTCAGTGTGTTACTTCGATAACCACAGCACCTGTTGTTAACACGGTTTGTAACGGACAAACTATTACATTAACTGCTTCAAACCCGGGAGCTTCCGGTTTTACCTGGGTGCCTGCCGCCACATTAAATACAAATACCGGAGCCTCTGTTATTGCATCGCCCACATCAACGACTACCTACACCGTAACACCTTCCGGTTGTTCGCCTGCCACACCGGTTACTGTTGTGGTAACGGTTCTTCCATCTCCGAATGCCGGATTTTCTTTCTCTCCCAATAACGCACCTTGCTCATCAACCCCTATCAACTTTAGCAATTCCAGTACAGGATCCGGTTTAACGTACAGCTGGAATTTTGGAAACCCTGCATCCGGGTCACAGAACACCTCTACCTCAACCAATCCTTCACACCTCTTTGTCGCTTATGGGGTTGGTAATTCAAATTTTAACGTAACGCTTACAGCTACCTCCAGTAATGGTTGTAGCGACAATATATCTCAGACCGTAACCGTTCAAAATTCACCTAATGCATCAATTACTGATCCAAGTGGAAATGATTTTTCCAATTGTGATGGAATTAGCAGTTTTCTACTTTCCATCAATAACTCATCTACAACACAATCAACGAACACAAACTATGTAATTAACTGGGGTGATGGCACACCAAATTATTCCGGGGCTACATTGCCTGACGGCACAACACATACCTACAATGGGTTTGGTTTTAATACCATTACATTAACTGTTACCGGCTCAAACGGATGTGTGTCCAACTCAACATATAACTTTTTCAACGGATCTAACCCCTCTGTAGGCCTCGCAAATCCAGGTGGAACGGTTGGTCTTTGCGCTCCGGCTATATTATCATTTCCTGTAACCAATACGGCTCTGAATCCTCCCGGTACAACCTATACAGTAGAGTATAATGATGGCTCACCCAATGAAGTTTACACACACCCCCCTCCGGCAACAATCATTCATACATTTAACAATTCCTCTTGCGGGGTAACATCGTTAGGGGGTTTTCAGAATGCATTCCACGTTAGAATTGTTGCATCAAACCCTTGTGGAACGTCTGCAGCACTTATTGAACCTATCCGTGTTGGTCTCCCACCCACAGTTGCTTTTAATGGGCCCTCAGTAGTGTGTGTCAACACAACTGCATCCTATAATAGCTCTTCAACAGGAATCGTTGTGAACAATGCCGGAAATTGCGTAAACACAATTAATCATTTTTGGTCTGTAACACCAAGTACAGGATGGTCCATTGCTTCCGGTTCTTTTGGAAATAGCACGACTAACGTGTCCGGATCAACAAGCATAGGGTTAAATTACAGTCAGCCCGGTATATACACGATTCAATTAATAGCCAAAAATCAATGCGGAGCTGATACACTCACGCAAAATGTATGTGTTACGGTGCCACCGACACCTTCTTTTACAATCAATCCCACTTCCGCATGCGCTCCGGCATTGATCACTACAACGAATAATTCAACTGCAACTGCCTGTTCACCGCTAACTTATTCCTGGTCAGTAACTCCAACTACAGGTTGGAGTTTTGCCTCGGGAAACAGTACATCGGTTGCGCCATCTTTTAATTTCACTGAAGCAGGAAGTTATACGATCACTCTCGCTGTAACCAATGTTTGTGGCACATTTAACACAAGTCAACCGGTTATCATCAAAACCATACCATCGGTTACGCTGCCAACTTATCCTGCAAACTGCGGATCTATCAGCATAAATCCGAGTGCTACCATAAATGATGGTGGTGGAACAATTTCATCCTATAGTTGGACTTTTTCCGGCGGTACTCCATCAACTAGCAGTTTAGCAAATCCACCTAGCGTTAATTTTAATACGCCCGGCAATCATGTTATTACACTTACAGTCACAAATGAATGTGGATCGGCAACTGCGACTACATCAGTCACCGTGAATCCTTTACCTAACGTAAGTACGATATCGAATACCACGATTTGTAATGGTGAAGTAGTTAACTTGGTAACAAACCCAACCGGTGGTTCAAGTCCATACTCGTTCAGTTGGTCACCGGGAACTGGCCTTTCCAATCCATTTGCTCAGAGCCCCAATGCGAATCCCTCATCAACTACTACCTACAGTGTTACTGTTACAGACTTAAACTTGTGTACGGCTTCTACCTCTGCGATAATCACCGTAAATCCAATACCTATTGTTTCCATCTCAGGTATTCAAACGATATGTGATGGGCAACAGACTAACTTGTCAGCAAGTGGAGCTACATCATACACCTGGAGCCCAACCTCATCACTAAATACATCAACCGGCAATAGTGTAACGGCATCTCCGACCATAACGACGACCTACACGGTTATTGGCAGTTTTTCTACAGGTTGCAGTGCGACGACCACTTATATTGTTACCGTTAATCCTTTACCTGTCGTTAATGCCGGTCCTGATATTTCTGTTTGTAATCAACCAATAGCTACAGTATTGACCGGTTTTTCGCCTGCGGGAGGGGTTTGGAGTGGCCCGGGAGTGACAGCCTCAGGTGTATTTACACCGTCTGCTACAGGAACTTTTACGTTATACTACAGCTTTACAAATGCAAACGGCTGCTCCGGGATAGATAGTATCCTGGTCAGCGTTATCAGTTCACTTTTGGCTAATGCTGGCAATGGTTTTAGTATTTGTGTGAATGCTCCTGCTTTCAATCTAAACACATTAAATCCTACACCGGTTGGTGGAACCTGGAGCGGCAATGGAGTTGTTGGAGGTAATTTTAATCCTGCCGGCTTAAGTGGTCAACAGATATTAACGTATTCATTGGGTGCGGGTACCTGCCTAACCACCGACACCATCCATATATTTGTTAATCCTCTTCCGGTTATGAATGTTAATTCACCGGTGTTCTGTATTGAGGATGACGCCACGTTAATAGTTAATGGTGCAAATACATACTCCTGGAGTCCTTCAACTGGCCTTAGTGCCACAACGGGAAGTAGTGTTATAGCAAATCCAACCGTTACAACAACCTATACAATAACCGGCACTAACTCATTGACCGGCTGTTCAAATAGCATAAACAGTGTAGTAACGGTAAATCCCTTACCTGTTGTGAATGCGGGGCCTGATATTTCTGTTTGTAATCAACCTATTGCAACACAATTATCCGGTTTTTCGCCAGCGGGAGGGGTATGGAGTGGTCCGGGTGTTACAGGAGCCGGGGTGTTTATTCCAAGCGCCGTTGGCACATTTACATTGATCTACACATTCACTAATTCTAATTCTTGCGTTAATAAAGACAGCATCATTGTATCTGTTATAGATCCTACATTAGCGAATGCAGGAACGGGTTTTGGTATATGTGTAACGGCACCACCGGTAAATCTATCGTCCTTGAATCCAACACCGGTTGGAGGAACCTGGAGTGGAAATGGGGTAGTGGGTTCATCGTTCAATCCAGCGGGATTGAATGGACAACAGATATTAACTTACACCGTTGGAACGGGAACCTGTTTAACAACGGATACCATCCGTGTGAATGTGCATCCCCTGCCGGTTTTAAATGTGAATTCGGGAACCATATGTGTAGAGGATGACATTACACTTACGGCCGGTGGAGCCAATACCTATGTATGGAGTCCCTCCGCGGGCCTCAGTGCCACAACGGGAGGCAGTGTGACTGCAAATCCAACCATTACAACAACGTATACCATAACGGGAACGAATACAGCGACCGGTTGTACCAATACCATAAATAGTGTAGTTACCGTGAATCCGTTACCTGTTGTGAATGCGGGCTCTGACATATCCGTTTGTAATCAACCAATTATTGAGATCTTAACGGGTTACTCTCCTGCTGGTGGAACTTGGAGTGGTAATGGGGTCAGCAGTGGCGGTAACTTTACACCAAATGGAACAGGGAACTATACACTTACATACACTTTCGTAAATGCTAACCTTTGTGTTAATCAGGATAGTATTGTAGTTTCAGTTATTAATCCCTCTGTTACAAATGCAGGCACAGGATTTAGTATATGCAATCAGGCTGCTACGGTAACCTTAAATACGTTGAACCCGACTCCGGCCGGGGGCTCCTGGACTGGAAGTGGAGTTAATGCAAATATTTTCGATCCTACCACAATTGCACCAGGTCAGTATATACTCACATACACCGTAGGTGCCGGTACTTGCCAAACTTCAGATACCATTCGTGTAACGGTAAACCCCAATCCCAATCCGGTTGTGCCCAACACTGCGTATTGTTTCGGAGAGACCGGCACTATAACAATTAATGGTACAGACAACTATGTGTGGTCACCGGCAACTGACCTCAATACGACATCAGGAAACTCGGTTATCACCTCCACTCAGTCAAATACAACCTATACCGTTACTGCTACCAATAGTTTCAATTGCTCTACCAACGTTAGCGCCAATGTGGTTGTGCATCCCTTGCCGATAATCACTTTTGATCAAAATCCGGTATCCCTCTGTTATAATTCCTCTACTATCATTACAGCATCAGGTGCGTCACAGTACCAGTGGATTCCTGATATAGGCCTTAATCAATCGACTGGAGCAAGTGTTACGATTTCAACCACGGTTACTACAACCTATACCGTTACCGGAACAACAGGATTTGGATGTATAGACTCCGTTTTTCTTCCCGTTTCTGTGAATGATCCAACTGACGCCAATCCAACCAATGATGCGATTTGTTTTGGAGGCAATACCACGTTGACAGTAACCAACGCATCCACTTATTTTTGGTCTCCGGCTGCCGGACTGTCCTCACAAACAGCCGATGTGGTTACCGCTAATCCTCAAGTATCTACTACATATACTGTTGTAGGTACCACCAGCAGTGGTTGCACGTCGTCTGATATTGTGCCCATAACAGTTAATCCCTTACCTGTAGTATCCATAGCTCCCTCATCTATTACACAATGTGCCGAATCACCAGCAACGCTGAATGCTGATGGTGCTTTAAATTATTTATGGTCTCCCAATATAAGCTTGTCGGCTTCCACAGGCAATTCAGTTATTGTTAACCCTAATACTAACACAACCTATTCGGTTTTGGGTACCGATAATAATGGTTGTACGGGTAGTGCCACGACTACCATTACAGTATATCCCTTGCCGGCCATTGATGCCGGAAGTAATATCACCGTTTGCCATACGGGCATTACGGTAACTCTCGGCGGATTCACACCTCAGGGTGGCACCTGGAATGGTCCGGGAATTATCAATGGAACCGGGGCGCTTTTTGATCCGCTCAATGCCGGATTGGGAGTGCATACCGTTTATTACAATATCATTAATGCCAATGGTTGTACGAATATCGATTCCATAACGATTACGGTTACTCCTGTAACATACCCTGTTGCAGGTCCGGGTGATACACTTTGTTTTCTTGACCCGGTGATTAACTTAACGGGAAATGCTCCTGCCGGTGGTACTTGGCTTGGATTTGGCATTACCAATGCGGTAACCGGGCAATTTAACCCAACCCTGACCGGTCCGGGATTGCATCCTGTAATTTATACAATTGGTCAAGGACAATGCACAACAGGTGATACTACGATTGTATTGGTGAGACCATTACCATTACTAAGTTTTAGTCCAAACCCGGCAGATATTTGTGTAGGGGACGATATAGTACTCACCATCTCTGGCGCAAATGATTATGTCTGGACACCTTCAGCAACACTGAATACTTCTACCGGTGCCTCGGTCATAGCAAATCCTACGGTCAACACAACCTATACTGTTATTGGTATTGATGTTGAAGGCTGTTCAAGTACAACTCAGGTGCCTTTAATTGTTCATCCGCTTCCCTTAGTTGATGCAGGAGCTAATCAAACGGTATGTTCCTTCGATCCGCCTACATATATTTTTAACTTTAGTCCTTTTGGTGGACTTTGGACTGGTACCGGTATAACAGATGGTTTTACGGGAGAATTCAGCCCTCAGGTATCCGGTCCGGGCACATTTACAATCACATACACGGCAACAGACATATATAACTGTACCAATCAGGATGATATGGTCATTACTGTATTGAACCCGGTTGCCGCAAATGCCGGTACCGATCAATCGGTATGTGTTAATGAACCTGCATTTAATTTAACCGGGTTTTCACCTGCAGGTGGAAGCTGGCAGGGTATAGGTATCACAAATACTACTTTGGGAACATTTAATCCTGCTCTTGCCGGTGTTGGTGTGCATAAGTTAATCTACTCACCTCCTTCATCACAGTGCATATACAAAGATTCTATCTTAATAACCGTACTCCCTGAACCTACCATAACCATCATTGCCTCTGATCTTACCCTATGCTCCGGTCAATCATCAAATATTACCGCAAGCGGAGGTAATACCTATACGTGGTCACCTTCGGGCTCACTTAATACAAGCACCGGCTCTACCGTGCAGGCAAGCCCAACCCTCACAACAACGTATACGGTTACAACAGTTGATGCCAACACGTGTACTTCGTCGAATACCATCATTATTACAATGAACCCGGTGCCTAACGTAACCATTACGCCTGCGGCTTTAGCTATTTGTACCGGACAATCAATGAACCTTACCGCTGGTGGCGCTAATACCTATACCTGGTCTCCTTCTAATGGATTAAATCAAACTACCGGTACAACGGTAACTACATCAGCTACCATTAATACCACTTACACCGTTACCGGTACGGATATTAATGGATGCGTCAGCACACAGGACATATCGGTGGTGGTACTACAATTGCCCAACTTAACACTGACCGAACAGGACCAATGGATATGTAATGGTTCATCAACCCAACTATTTGCCAGTGGCGCTCAGAGTTATACCTGGTCTCCGTTCAGCAGTTTAAATGCCTCTCAGGGATCTGCGGTTATAGCTAGTCCGAATGTAACTACAACATATACCGTAACCGGTACTGATGCCAATGGTTGTCAGGACTCGGATACGATCAGCGTAACTGTTCATCCGCCACCGATTACCTTTAATGTGCAACCACAGATATGTCAGTGGGAAACAGTCAACCTGATTGCCAACGGAGCCAATGAATATACCTGGACACCATCATTTGGGTTAAATACATCAACCGGAGCATCGGTTCTTGCTACGCCAACACTCACCACCACATATACGGTTGTGGGAACAGATATTTATGGTTGTACCGGCTCTAATGCAGTTATTGTAACAGTTCATTTTCCAACGATTACGATCAATCCGGATTCGGCAGAGATATGTAATGGTCAATCACAGGTATTTTCAGCCTCGGGTGCTGTGCAATACGCTTGGTATCCATCAAACGGGTTAAATGTTACAACCTCAGCGATTGTTTCAGCTTCTCCATCAATTACTACAACCTATACCTTAATAGGCACGGATATTTATGGTTGCCCCGATACCGTACTAGTGCCCTTAATTGTTCATCCTCAGCCGGAGGCCCTGTTTACCTATACACCGCCTGAGGGCTGTGATTCCTTACTGGTTACGTTTACTAACCTGAGTACCGATGCCGACATTTTCCTTTGGACCTTTAGCGATGGCACTAACAGCACGGAGCTGAATCCGGCACATTGGTTTAGTGGACCGGGTAATTATGATGTTACCTTGTATGTTGAAGGCGCAGGCGGATGTAACGACACAGAAACGATAACGGATGCCATTACGGTATGGCCAATGCCTGTTGCTGAATTTGCCTGGAGGCAAAGTAATTATCCGGTTATAAATGGTGAAGTGTTCTTTGATAATAACTCGCTGAATGCTGATACGTACAACTGGAACTTTGGCGACAGCACATACAGCACGGCTGTGAATCCTTCTCATCAGTATCAGCAGTATGGAACATACTTTGTAACATTGATTGCGACTAACGATTTTGATTGCAAAGACACCATAGTAAAACCAATATCGGTAAAGTTCTACAAAGGATTGTATCTGCCTAATGCTATGACACCTGAATATGGAGATCCGGCAACCCGTGTATTTACACCCAAAGGATTTAACCTGAAATCGTATCGAATACAGATTTACGACACCTGGGGTAATATGCTGTGGGAGAGCACCAAGCTAACGGAGCGAGGCGAGCCCGCAGAGAGTTGGGATGGTTATTACAATGGCCAATTATTGCAACAAGACGTCTATGTTTGGAAGGTTGAAGCTACCTTCCTTGATGATACCGTTTGGGAAGGTATGCAGTATCCAAGCGGCGAGATCAAACCAACCGGTACCGTTACGATTTTGAGGTAAGTGCTTTCTTTTTAATTATAACCAAAGCATCATGTTTTTTTGTCGGGTTAACTAAGTCGATTTAACGTTTATTTCTTTTGTGTATGCCGTTAATTTGTGAATAGATTCTATTTTTACAGCACTTCATTAAACGTGTTTATAACTAAACCAAACATTAGTAGAATTATATGCAATTACTAAAAATCGGAATCGTAGGAGGAGGGTTTTCAGGAATCATCACCGCAATACAACTTATACAGAAAGCGGAAATTCCCTTATCGATTTCCATAGTTAATGAACGTGAAACGCTCTGTAAGGGTATTGCATTTAATGCCTATTCTGACAAGCATTTGTTGAATGTTATTGCCGGCAAAATGAGCGCCTTTCCGGATAAACCCGGCAACTTTATTGATTGGGTACTCAGGCAACCCGGATATAATGTGATGGATCGGACGCTGCTTGCCAATTCCTTTTTACCAAGACGTTTATATGGTCAGTATCTCAGTGAGTTATGGGCCGAGTATACTGAGCTTGCTATGCAGAAAAATATTCAGATTACTATTCTGGATGCAACCGTATTGGACCTTGAGTTGCAGGATGACTTTGTTTCACTTTGGCTCGACAATGATCAGCACGTGTCTTTTAATGAAGTCGTTATAGCCACGGGCAATCATCTTCCCCGCAACCCGGCAATTGCTGATATGAATTTTTACCAAAGCAGTAATTATTTTGGCGATCCCTGGAAACAGGATGCCGTTCGTAATGTCGACGAACATTATCCTGTATTAATCATTGGTAATGGATTAACTATGGTTGATACGGTTCTCGGTTTGCTTGAATCCGGATATAAGCACGATATCTATTCTATTTCTCCTAATGGTTTTAATATTCTGCCACATCGTCACAATGGACTAACCTATACGAAGCTCACTGAAGAACTGCACGATTCGATGCGATTGACAGAATTGGTGGCTTTGGTACATAAACATGTTAAAGCTGTTCGTGAATTTGGTGTTACCGCAGAACCGGTTATCGATTCTTTACGCCCGCATACACAGAAATTCTGGCAATCTTTTACGGATGAGGAAAAGCTCCTCTTTATGAAACGATTCAGACACCTGTGGGGCGTAGCCCGACATCGTATACCCCTGCACACACACGATAAACTACAGCAATTGCGTATCGAAGGTAGGCTGCATATTGTTTCAGGCAAGCTCCTGAATATGACAGACCGCGAAGATGCTGTATTGGTGGAATACAATGATAAAAAACATCACCAAAGAAAGGTGTTATCTGTAGGACGTGTAATTAATTGCACCGGCCCTGAAACTGATTTAATGCTGATGTCAAACAATTTTCTTAAAAACTGTTTGCTTAAAAATATAATCTCGCAGGACCCCCTTAAACTTGGTATTCGTGCTGATACGCAAACCTATCAGGTAAAGAATAAAGAGGGCTTTTGTGCAGCTAACGTTTATACCATAGGCAGTAACTTAAAAGGTGAGTTATGGGAAAGTACCGCGGTTAATGAATTGCGCTTACAGGCCGATAAATTAGCTGCCACAATACTTCAAAAATATATATCGGTTAAAGCCTTAACGGTACTACCACAACCGGTGTAAATAACAAATTATACTATGTAAATCAATAACTATAAATTAACGATAAACTGAATCTAATTTTACCTCTTTCAACAGATTTTCATTAAATAATAACAAAATATTACCTATGAAAAAAGCACTACTCTTATCTATCCTCACGTTGTCTTTTTTTACTCAGACACGTGCACAAAACTGCTCATCGTTCAGTGCCGGCATACAAACAAACCAAACGACCTGCGGCTTGCCCAACGGGTCGCTTGTTGGTAATGCAACAGGCGGTGTAACTCCTTATACCTATCTGTGGAGCAACGGCGCCACTGCGGCTACCCTGCAAAACCTGAATGCCGGCACCTACACACTCACGGTTACAGCAAGCAATGGATGCACCGCAACGGCGAGTGCCACGCTATCCAACAGTATTTGCCCCAAGGTGAATACGGCGGCAACAGTCAGCAACATTACACAAAACGGCGCCACCATCAACTGGCCTGCGATATCTTGCGCAAATAAATACCGCGTAGTGGTAAAGAATGTAAGCACGGGCGTACAAACCACAACTATTGTAAGTGCCACCACATTTAACCTCAGTGGCTTACTACCGAGCACCAATTATCAGGTGCGCATACGTACCCAATGCTCGCAGAATGGTTCGGTGCTGTCGCAGTTCTCACCAATTGCTTCATTTACTACCTTAAACAGTCAGGGTATCCAATGCCTGCCGCCTTCAATTATTAATCCGGTAGTTACCACGACTACTACGGCAACCATAAACTGGAATGCCGCAGCGGGAGCAGTGCAATACAATATCCGTTACCGCACCACAGGCACCACAGCCTGGACTGCATTGGTTATTGCAGGCACTATCACCGGCACCACGATACAGAACCTTATACCGGGCACGGCATACGAATATCAGATACGAACCAAATGTAACAGCAACCCGGATGAGTTTTCACCATACTCCGCGATACTGAGTTTCAGTACTACATTAGTCGGCGTAATCAGTACCCTGGGCTGCGCGGATGCGGTGAACAACGGCACCTTAACAGCAGGCTCTGCGGCTAACAGCGTAAGCAGTGTTGTACCCTACAACGGTGGCAACGGGGGAACACATAACGGACAAACCGTTACCTCAACCGGAGTAACAGGCTTAACGGCTACTTTAACGGCAGGCACTTTTGCCAACGGCAGCGGCTCACTCACTTATACCATTAGCGGCACCCCGGCAAGCAGTGGCACAGCCAGTTTTGCATTGAGCATAGGTGGAAAAACCTGTACGCTCACACGTACGGTTGTAGCCGGAAACGGAACGATAACCAGCCTCACCTGTGCTTTAGGCAGCACTTTAGGCGGATTTAAAATCAAATATAACGCTACCACAGGAATAACGGGCCTCGCCGGTTCACCCACTGTTTATTGCCATTCCGGTGCCGGCATAGTTGCCGGAACTGCCTGGACTTATGTAGTAGGCAATTGGGGACAGGCTGACGGTGTTGGTCAAATGACCATGGATGGCGTGAACATCTGGACATTAACATTAAATGATCCAATTGCCTATTACTCAGCAGCTCCAAATGGTCCTATACCAGCTGGAGAATCGATCTTCAGAATCGGTATGGTATTTAGAAATGCCGACGGAACTCTTGAGGGGAAAGATGATTACAATAACGATATCTTCGTAGACTTCAATGAAGACGGTTCAATCATATCTTCATTCCCAGGTGTTTCTGTTGAGTACAATACAGCGGCTACCAACAACGGTACGCTCACCTCAGGCATTGCAGCAAGTGGCGTAAGCAGCGTTGTGCCATACACGGGTGGCAACGGGGGAACACACAACGGACAAACCGTTACCTCAACCGGAGTAACAGGCTTAACGGCTACTTTAACGGCAGGCACATTTGCCAACGGCAGTGGCTCACTCACTTATACCATTAGCGGCACCCCGGTAAGCAGTGGCACAGCCAGTTTTGCATTGAGCATAGGCGGACAAACCTGTACGCTCACACGCACGGTAAATGCTAATGGCCAAACCGGCATAACTGCCCATACATGCGGTGCAACGAATGTGCACAACCCCTCAAAAACATACGGCACCATGACCGACCAGCAAGGCAATGTGTACAAAACCATTGTAATCGGCACCCAGGAATGGATGGCCGAGAATTTAAAAACTACCATTTACCGCAACGGTAATGCTATAGCCAATGTAACCGGCAATAACCAATGGGCGGACCTAACTACAGGTGCATGGTGTTATTACAATAACAACAGCCAATACGATTGCCCTTATGGGAAACTATATAATTGGTATGCAGTAGCCGACTCGCGCAATGTATGCCCAACCGGTTGGCATGTGCCTACCGATGCTGAATGGACAACACTCACAAGCTTTTTAGGTGGCGAAACAGTTGCAGGCGGAAAAATGAAAAGCACCGACTTGCAGTATTGGATTAGTCCAAACGGAGCTGCTACGAACGAGAGCGGATTTTCAGGTCTTCCGGGCGGCAACCGCGACGGCCTCAATGGTTACTTCTACGGTGTTGGCTACTACGGCTACTGGTGGAGCTCTCCGGAGTCCTCGACGACAGGTGCCTGGTACCGCTACCTGAGCTATGACGATGGCAATGCCTACAGGTACGGCGCCTATAAGCGAGATGGTTTTTCCGTCCGTTGCCTCAAGGATTAGAATTCATTTGGCAATTTGATAATTACCCGCGAAGCGGGTCGAAATTTTTGCGCTAGTTGAGGGCAGATTTTAGTTTGGTTGCGCAATAGATCCGGTTACGACTACCTTAAGGAATTAGGGTTGTCCGTGCGATGTGTTAAGGATTAAGGCTATGTGAATTCGATGACAGAGAATCGAATATCGCATCATCGTTGAATGGTTATACTATTCTACTTTTTTTACCGGGGGCTTAACTAAACCATTTTCAATCAGGGCATTAAGGCCGAACTGCGCATCGGTCATATCCGGTTTGTATCGGAGAGCCGTTTCAAAACATAATTTAGCAGAGTCGTAGTTGAACACGGTAAAATAGGCACCACCCATATTGTACCAGACTTCGGGCATATCGGGTTTGTATGCTATGGCCTGTTTAAATTGACTAATTGACTTTCTGAAATCTTTATCTGCACCGGCTTTCATACCATAGTAGAAATAAATGTCGGCAACAGACTTGAGCAATGCATCCACATTTTCACCGATGCCTACGTTCATTTGTTGTGTTTGTAGCCAGGTGTCGCCGGCCCGTTTATAGTCTTTCAGGTAGAAATAACATAAGCCCTTGGATTGGGAAGCCTTACCAAAAACAGGATGAATCTCCAGTGCCCGATCCAGATAGACCAATGCTTGCTGAAGGAGCTGTACTTTTTTTACCGAATCGCGTTCATCGATGGCAAGCGCTGTAAGGTTGATGCCGGCATAAGTAAGCGCCCGTGCGCTGTTGGGTACGGTTTTTACATCGGTGAGTCCGAGGCGGGTACCCACGAGCCATACCTCGTTGCGAGCCTGTGTCTGCTTAAAGCACAGGAACATTACAGGCAGGAGCATTGCACTGAGAAGCGCCGTGCGTATGCCGGAAACGGGTAATACTAAGCGGATCTTCTGACCAAGTTGAACCAGCACGATTATGAAAAAAAGTGACGACTGATACAAAAAGCGTTCGCCCATTGGAGCACCAATATTGATAACGATATTCGACACGATGAAAATGCCGGCGAGATGAAAGAGGATACACCAGGAATACAACGGATATTTTTTATAGGTAAAGAAAACAACCGCAAGCAAGGCTAGATGCAACATTACAGAAAGCAATACGCGCCAGTCTGCGAATGTAGTGTATGGAATCTGATTATAACCATAATCATAGCTTAGAGGATGTGGATACACCAATAGTTTAAGATATTTCATCAACACCAATATGATGGTAGCGAATTTCTGCTCATTGTTGGCTAATAGGTAAGGGTTATCCATGAGTTCCGTAACACGTTGTTGCTGAAATCCCACCAGGGCAAAGCGAATCAAGATGTAGGCTATGATTACCGACCAATAGGGAAGGGACAGATTGATTATTTTTATACCGCGGATATGGAGCATGAGGTACAATGTAGCCGGAATCATGACGATGAAGATGATGGCATTTTCTTTTGACAACAAGGCCAGGACAAAACAGCCTATTGATGCGATGAGCCGTATAAACGAGGTGTGATGTCGCACATAGTCGAATAAAAAATAAAGAGATAATACGATGAAGATCAGCGATAGTAACTCGTCGCGGCTCTTAATATTTGCTACCACTTCGGTGTGGATAGGATGAATAATAAACAACATCGTTGCCAGGCAGGAAGCGATACCATTGCCAACGAAAATAAAACGGTACAAAAACATAAAGAGCAATAGTGCGGTGAACATATACAGTCCAACATTTACTGCCCGGCTGTATTTAGGATTAAGCCCATAAAATTGGTGTTCTATGGCGTAGGTAACCAATGATAGCGGGCGATAGCGGCCACCATTGAGATTGGCAATTTTACCCACGGATCCATAAAAGCTGTCGTGCATAAGGATATCGACAATACCGCTAAATCCCTTCTTCACGAATTCGTTTCGATTGAGCACCAGACCATCGTCCAGCACATATTCGCCGGGGATGGCATTGTAATAAAATAAACCGGCGATCAGCACCGGCAGAAACATCAGGATACGATAGTCGGTTAGATTGAGCTTGATGCCATTCATAGGATTTAAACTTAACTGTTCAATATTCACAAGAAAAAACAAGAAATTCCGTTTCTATTGACTTCATTTTACTAAACCCCTGAGTTATTTGTTTGTAAGATTATCCATAATACAGGCTTCTGAATCTAATTTTATCATCCGTAACACACGCATTGAAACGCTACAACGTCATAATTACTCTGATTCTATTGCTTAGTATTTCAAATGTGCGTGCTCAGCAGATCTCCTTTTACCGTAACGGTAGCTTTACGGTAAAAGGCGACTCAATACAACTCGACACCTTGAGCCTGGTATACAACAGTTTACGTGTGTATAATCAATCGAAACAGCTCATAGCGCAATCAGACTATCGAATAGATTATTATAAGGCCCGCTTGTATTGGATCCATAAACCCACCGGCGACTCCATCCGGGCAACGTATACCGTTTTACCTGCCAATCTGACTACCCGTTATCAGCATAAGGATTACAACACCTTTCAACGAACGGACAGCCTGATCAGAAGCAATTTTTTTTATATACCACCTAAGTCTTCAGCCGGAATTTTAGATATGGGCTTAGTAAATTACAATGGCAGTTTTGCCCGCGGTATTTCTTTTGGCAATCAACAAGATGTTGTCGTCAACTCTGCGTTCAACCTGCAGATGCAGGGCATGTTACCCGGCAATATTATGCTTAGTGCCGCCTTAACCGATAACAACATCCCCATACAACCCGAGGGAAATACCCAGCAGCTTCAGGATTTTGACCGGGTATTTATCCAACTGAGGAAAGACAATAATAACCTGACCATTGGCGATTTTGAAATTAAACGCCCGGCCGGATATTTTATGAATTATTACAAGAATTTACAGGGCGCCTCTGTATTCAGCAGTTATGCGCTGAATAATACGTTTTCCGGAAACACGAAAGCCAGCGTTGCACTTGTGCGGGGTAAGTATGCCCGAAATCAGTTCACCGGACAAGAAGGTAATCAAGGGCCATACCGACTGCAGGGTAATAATGGTGAAACATTTATCATTGTACTGGCCGGTTCTGAGCGGGTGTTCATTGATGGGGTGTTGCTACAGCGGGGCACTGATGCTGATTATATCATAGATTACAATACCGGTGAAATTCGCTTTATGCCTAAACGACTGATTAATCAGTTTCACCGTATTTCGGTTGAGTTTGAATATACCGACCGAAGTTATTTCCGCTCGATACTGACCGGCACACAGGAGTTCACCTCCAAAAAAACAACCTACCGGATTAATATTTATTCGGAACAGGATGCGAAAAATCAACCGGTATTTATGGAACTGGATTCGGCTAAACGTACTATCTTAAGAGCCGTAGGGGACAGCATCAGTCAGGCGTTTACACAAAGCATAGACAGCACGGGATATAGCACAAATAAAATATTATACGCCAAAATGCAGGATCCTGTATATGGCATATACTATCGTTATAGCACCAATCCGGATTCGGCCTTGTTTACTCTTCAGTTTAGTTATGTTGGTGAAAAGAAAGGAAACTACCGCATTAAAAATACCATTGCTAATGGCAGGGTTTATGAATTTATAGCACCTCAGGATGGCATACCACAGGGAGCCTTTGAGCCTGTAGTTTTATTGATTGCCGCCCAAAAAATTCAAATGATTACCGCCTCGGTGGATCAACAACTCAAAAATGGTTCCTCTGCCGGTGTGGAGTTGGCCCTGTCGGAGCGCGATGCCAATACGTTCTCGGAAAAGGATAATCGAGATAATAGTGGTATTGCTTTAAACGCCTATTTAAACGAACGTATTAAGCTTCAAAAAAATAAAAAAGATCCATGGGTACTGGTGAGCACTACCCGTTATGAATTCAATGATAAACGCTTCCGACAGATTGAAAACTTCAGGACCATTGAATTTGAGCGCGATTGGAATACAGTACGCAGCAATCAGTTTTTCACATTTCATCAGTTGATGACAGATCTGGGCTTGCGTAAAAACGATATGTTGTTTCAATATACTGCAGGGTTTCTGCAACGTACCTCGCAATACAGTGGTCTTCAGCAGGCACTTCATATCCTCTATAAAAAGAAGCGATGGGATATTCTTGCACGAAACAGTCTCACCGCTACAAACAGCACGTTAAACCGAACGTCGTTTCTACGACCAACTAATCAGATTGCTTTTCTTCCGGGCAAACGCAAACAGTACAGGATTGCATTGAATACCTTATATGAAAAAAATGATATCCGGCTGAAACAAGGTGATACGTTATCCGGGGCTTCATTCTTCTGGTTGCAAAATGAATTGCTGTTTGCCAAACAGGATACCACAGCCTTCAACTACAGTATTGGCGTAATGAGGCGTTACGACCTGTTACCTTTCAACAACCGCTATCGTTATGCCTTTCATGCAGATAACATCAGTGCACTGTTTACCTATAAACACGATCCAAATAATCAGGTGCTTTTTAATCTCAACTACCGGCAGATTCGGGTTGCGGATACCTCTTTAACCGCACAGCGCTATGATGAGTCGATGACCGGGCGTATGGAATATAATGGGGTAATTCGGCGGGGTTTATTTTCACTGCAATCGCTGTTGCAACTTGGCAGTGGCCTCGAGCAGCGATTGGAGTTTGTTTTTGTTGAAGTTGTTCAGGGACAGGGTGTATATGCCTATATTGGTGATTTTAACAATAACGGAATTAAGGATATTATTGAATTTGAAATTTCAGCATTCCCCGATCAGGCTAATTATATCAAAGTGTTTGTGCCAACCAACGACTTTGTAAAAACATTTACTAATCAGTTTTCACAGACCGTTAACATTCAGCCAAGGGCAGTGTGGATGAAAGAGAAAGGCTTAAAAAAGTTTTTAACCCGTTGGTACGATTCGTTTACGATTCAGTTTGATAACAAACTGCGGGGCATTCAGATCATAGAGGCGCTCAATCCTTTTCAATTCAATATTGCTGATAGTTTGTTGGTAAGTAACAGCAGTATACTCGCCAATAATCTTTCATTTAATCGTAACAGTCCGGTTTACAGCATCGACTTTAATTCGCAACGGAATACATCAAAAAGCTTTTTAAACAATGGATTCGAAGCCCGTATTGTAGAAAATTACACCCTCCGATTTCGCTGGAACCTAACCAAGACTATTCAGATACAACAAGAGTTACGTCGAGATATAAAGCAAAATCTGTCAGAATATTTCCTGACAAGAAACTTCAATATACTGGGCTATAGTGCAGAGCCGCGCATAACCTATCAGACGACTAACAACCGCCGGCTGAGTATTTCCTATTTATACCGAACCGCACAAAACCAAAATTCTGAAACAGCTGAGCGGCTGAAGAACAACCGCATCATTATGGAGGGGCGCGCCGGGATGGCGAACAAGAGTTCATTGAATATAAAAGTTACCTATGCCCGAGTGGTCTATACCGGCGCTATAAATAGCCCTGTGCAGTTTGCCATGCTGGAAGGGCTACAAAATGGTAATAATGTATTGTGGTCGCTTACGTGGGATAAGCGCCTGAGTAAAGTGCTTGAGATGTCGCTGGTATATGACGGAAGAAAGACCGGTACCGCCGAGATGGTACATATTGGTAGGGCGCAGATGCGTGCCCTGTTCTGATAACTAAGGTTTTTTATTATCTCGTTCGATAATCTTATCGACAACATCGCCTAACTGATCAACAGCAATGCGCTTGGCAATAATTTTCCGCTCTTTATCCAGGAGATAGATTACAGGGGTAGAATAGATATCATACTTCTTACGGAAGTCGCTTTCATTATAGGGGTCCCATGCATTGAGCCACAGCAAGTCGTGTTCAGCAACATAATCCATCCACAGTTTCTGATCACCTTCCAGATTGATGGCCAGAACTTCCACACCTTTTGCCTTTAGTGATTTTTTATACAAAGAGTCCAGTCTGGGAATTTCTTTTTTGCAATGTCCGCAGGTTGGATCCCAAAACACCATTACGAGATATGGACTTTTAACTTCATCCGAACTGAGCGGATTCAGATACATGTCACGCAGTCGAAGGGTGGGAGCCCGGTTGCCCAGCATATTTGGTGCTATCTTCTTGGCCCGGTCAATAATCTTAGTCATTTGGGTACTGTCAATCCAGTTTACCTGTTTAGTCATATAGTATTTCTCTACCATATGAACGAAAACGGCGTCCATTCCCATGATCTTGGATGTTTCATAAGTATAGGTCAACCACCAAACAATGTACTTAAACGTTTCAGGATTGCCTTTCGTCATAGCGATAACGCGGTCGGTTTCCTTACTGATTGAGTCCGGAATCTGAACGATGACATTATTGAAATACCTGGAAATTTTCTGATGGAATATAGGTGAGCGCAGAAGTCTGTCATCACTGAGATCCACATTATCAAAGAAATGTGTTTTGTAATACTGGTACGGGAAGAGTGAGTCCTTACGGCCGTTTGGTAATAAGGGTGCTTCCGGAACCGCGGGCTCTCTGAGGGCACCGAACATTTTAGTTAACAGCATACCGGGATGCGACTTAATAAAGTTTTCGCGGTAATCGTCCAGTTGTTTATTAATTGATTTTATGTTGTCAAATACAAGGGTACTATCAGCTTTATTTTTTTTATCGGCGAGTGTCTTGCTAAGGCTCATCATTTCTTTTTGCATTGTAACGCCGGTGCGCAGATATTCGTAGAATAAACTGTTTTCTTCGCTGCCTTTCACCACCATCGTTTGAATAAAATCGGTTGAGTCAGCTTCCAAATAAAAGTTTTGTTCTTTATCGATAATTATCTCAAAATATTTTTTGTCAGGCGTTACAACCAGATACATGCCGCCGGGAAGCTTTTCGTTGTCTTTGAATACAGCAAATCCGTTTTTATCTATGCGAGTAGTATCCTTGAGATATTGTTTTTCGCCGTAATAGTTTCCCAGAAAGGCCAGGGTGTCTTTATAGTTCTTGAACTTCACTTTTATTTCGTAACCCGGGTTCGATTTTTGAGCAAGGGCGTTAACCGATAAGAGTAGGATGATAAGGTTCAGGAATGATCTGAGCATGCATTGAGGATTATAGTGTGGCAAAAATAACGTCAAGTTGCAATAATTATTAGTTTGAAGGGAATCGAATTATTCCAAAATGAAAGTCATTAGGGCAAAAATCTAACCAATAATGTATAATGATAGTTTTTATATGTTTTTATTCAGCGCACATTTTGGATGGAATAATTGCACCTATGGGAACTGTGGCCTTGCTTTCTTGTTTACTTTTGCATTCTAATGTCGGTTAAAAAGAAAGTATTGGTGGCCATGAGTGGCGGCATTGATAGCACGGTAACAGCGGTTATGATGCATCGTGCCGGATACGATGTTATTGGTATGACCATGAAAACCTGGGACTACAGTTCCAGCGGAGGGGGTAAAAAAGAGACCGGTTGCTGTAACCTGGATTCCATTAACGATGCACGTGCCATTGCGGTAGAACTAGGCTTCCCGCATTACATCATTGATATTCGTGAAGAGTTCGGGGATGCTGTTATTGATGATTTTGTAAGTGAGTATATAGCCGGCAGAACACCTAATCCCTGCGTGTTATGTAATACGCACATCAAATGGAATGCCCTCTTTAAACGTGCCGAAATGCTTGGTTGCGACTTCATTGCCACCGGGCACTATGCACATATTGGTCAGTTGGATGGTCGCTACTATGTCAGTAGGGGAAAGGATGAATGGAAGGATCAATCCTATGTGCTTTGGGGCTTGTCACAAAAATCACTGTCTAAAACCTTGTTGCCTTTGGGAAAGTATCATAAATCGGAGATACGCGCCATGTGTCACGAATGGGGTTATATCGATATGGCCAACAAAAGTGAGAGCTATGAGATTTGTTTCATCCCGGATAACGATTATCGCGGGTTTCTTAAACGCCGGGTTCCGGGCCTAGAAGCAGAGGTGCAAGGCGGCAACTTCGTAGATGCACAGGGTAACATCCTCGGGCAACACGAGGGTTATCCGTTCTACACCGTAGGACAACGCAAAGGGCTCCAGATAGCATTGGGTAAGCCCATGTTTGTTACCGATATTATTCCACATAGCAATACCGTTGTATTGGGAACCGAGAAAGAACTTAAACGTAACGGAATGACCGTTACAAAAATGAATCTACTGAAATATGAGGCTATCCCGGATGGCTTGGAAGCTTTGGTAAAGATTCGTTACAAAGATAAAGGGGCTATGGCGCGGCTATATAATGAATCTGGCGCTATACGTGTAGAGTTTAATACCAAGGTGAATGCAATAGCCCCGGGACAGAGTGCCGTTTTTTATGAAGGCAATGATGTAATTGGTGGCGGGCATATCTCCGCCAGTTTCGAACTGTAAATAAGGCTCAGGCTGTTTTCAACCGCAATATGTATATGCTCACGCCGAGATTACAGGCTATCAGAATCAGCGTAACCCATAACGGAGGGCCAATTAAAAAAATACTAACCAGAATAGCGATGCTCATCGAGGATATGGAAATAATCTTACCCTTGAGGGTGATTTTTCCGGCCTGATAATTACGGATATGGAGTCCGATAGAGGGATGATTCATCAGCCAGTTATAAAAACGTTTGGAGCCTCGGGCGTAAAAGTAAGCGGCAATGATAAAGAACACGGTACCCGGCATCAATGGCAATACAATACCGGCGAAGCCGAGTCCCACAAAAAAATGTCCTAAAAAAATATGTAATGATTTACTAAATCCCTTTGGCTCGTTTGTCATTAAGTATTTTCACTTAAACGCTGACGTATGCGTAACAGCGAAATATTGTTGTCAACAGTATATTCTTCAATCAAATCAATGCGTAGTAAGTCGTCAATCACACTGTTTAGATAATCTAAACTGCCGGAAATAAAATTACGACCATGAATCTTCTCCATATTTTCGATCAGAGTATTGCGTGAGATGTCTTCGAACTTCCATATGGCACTGATGATATCCTGGCGTAGCATGTCGTATGAGTTTTGATTGCGTACTAAAACAACTTGATCCTTAGTGGATTGCTGAACGGTTGATTTATTTGATGATTTTTTTTCTTTACGAACAACGGTTGATTTCGGTAATGGTTTGGACGGGCCCGTTTTTTTTACCGTTTTTTTTGCCGGACCTTTAGCGACTTTCTTTGTCGCTTGTTTTTTAATCGGTTTTGCCGTTGTACTTTTTTTAGCCACTACTTTTTTCTGTGACCTAACCGAAGTACTAGACTTCTTTGACGCCTTTACCGGAGTTGCCTTTTTTACCTTGGTAGGTGCAGTCTTTTTTTTGACCGATTTTTTTACCGAGGTCGTTTTGGTGTTTTTGTTCTTCTTAGACATAACGTGTGGGTTCAATAAAGTGGCAAAGTAAATAACTAATTCAGAAGTATTTCAAATTCAGAAAAATTTTGACAGGCATGAATAAAGGCATCATCGAGCGAAACTCTGTGCTCATTTGAACTCATGATAAGATAAGTGTCGCTGATATCTCTGATTTCTACAGATACCGGAAAAATGCCCGGGTGTTTTTTCAACAAATCATCCAAGCGGGAAATCATGTTGTCATTGATACTATTTACATCTGTTCGTAGTGTTATGCCCTTACAGAGGTTATTGCGCATATCCTGCAAGAGTGAAATATTCTGATAGGTAAACTCTACAGCCTGATTGTACTGATTTACTTTATTCCGGCCCTCCACATAAAGCATGTTGCCATTAACGAGCAGGTGTTTAAAGCGAAGATAGTTCTCGCCAAAAATACGTAAGGTCTTAGTGCCACTCCAATCCTCAAACTCAAGTGTAGCAAATGGTTTTTGATTTTTAGAGATGAGATGTGATGATTTAACCAGTATGGCGGCAAATGTTATATTTCGATCAACATAATCGTCCAGATTATTTAAGTTGCAGTTGCAATAACGCCGTACCTCCAGTTTGAATGCATCCAGGGGATGGCCGGATAAATAGATTCCGGTAACTTCTTTTTCGCGCACCAGCTTTTCAAAAGAGGTCCAGGGCTCAACAACCGGGTAACGGATTTGTATCATCTTGTCTTCGGCAGGTAAATCATCAAACAGGCTACCCATCAGCGACTGCGAGCTATTGCTTTTATTGTTGCTGATTTTGATCATGCGTTCTATCGTAGTGATATTTTCGCCGGGCAGTGATGCCATATACTGAGCACGGTGTATGCCTTCAAAACAATCCAGGGCGCCGGCATAAACCAACGATTCAATGGATCGTCGATTCAAACTGCGCGACTGCACGCGGGATATTACATCGGCGAGGTTAGTGAATGGACCATTTCGCTCGCGCTCCTCGATGATGGATGCAATGGCTGTTTCACCTAATCCTTTTATTGCCTGCAGGCCAAAGCGAATTTGACCCTGAGGATTTACGGAGAAGAGTGCATCCGATTCATTGATGTCGGGCCCCAGCACACTGATGCCCATGCGCTTACACTCATCAATGAAAAAAGTTGTGGTTACCAGGTCGTTGCTTCGGGATAATACGGAAGCCATAAATTCAGCAGGGTAGTTGGCTTTCAGGTATCCGGTCTGAAAGGATAGAACCGTATAGGCTGCCGAGTGTGCACGGTTAAATCCGTATTCGGCAAACTTCTCCATCGTATCAAAAATTTCATTGGCCTTTTTTTCATCGATCTGATGTAATGCAAATGCACCATTTACGAACTTGGTCCGCTCCTTGGCCATTTTCTCTTTTTCTTTTTTACCCATGGCCTTACGCAAAATATCTGCGCCTCCAAGCGAGTAGCCACCTATTACCTGAGCCACTTTCATAATCTGCTCCTGATAGATCATAATACCGTAGGTGTTTTTTAGTATGGGTTCCAGGAGCGGATCAGGATATTCTACCTTCACTCTTCCATGCTTACGGCTGATATAATCCGGTATATTATCCATTGGCCCCGGTCGATAGAGCGCATTCATCGCAATCAGATCTTCGATGTCTGTAGGTACAAGTGCACGAAGGTATTTACGCATCGCCTCACTTTCAAATTGAAATGTGCCTATTGTTTCGCCACGTTGATAGAGTTGAAATGTTTTTTTGTCGTCGAGTGGTATTTCATCCAGTTTAATTTCGATACCGTGTCGCTTCTTAATATTAAACAAGGCATCTCTTAGAATCGACAGCGTTTTAAGACCAAGAAAATCCATCTTAAGCATGCCGGCAGACTCTATGAGATTTCCCTCAAACTGTGTAATGAATAAATCGGTATCGTTGTTTGTACAAACAGGGATATACTTGGTTATGTCGTCCGGAGCAATGATGATGCCTGCGGCATGAATACCGGTGCCTCTAACACTGCCCTCTAATTTTTCAGCCAGTTTGAGTGTTTCTGCTTTTAGGTCCTGCGCCTGATAAATGATGTTGAGCTCAGGAACTTTTTCGTAGGCTTCGTGTAAGCTGTAATTTAGTTTATCACCCAGGCGTTGCGGAAGTTTCTTGGTAAGGTCGTTGGCCTCATGGAGCGGCAGCTCCAGTACGCGGGCTACATCCTTGATACTCATTTTAGAGGCAAGCGTATTAAACGTGATCAACTGGGCAACCTGCGTGCGGCCATATTTCTGAACTACGTAGTCGATTACCTGTTGTCGTCCGGCATCATCAAAGTCGGTATCGATATCGGGCATCGACACACGCTCCGGATTCAGGAAGCGTTCAAAGAGCAGGTTATATTTAATAGGATCGATATTGGTGATGCCAATGCAGTAAGCCACCACGGAACCGGCCGCAGAGCCACGTCCCGGGCCAACAAACACATTCATATTACGAGCCGCACCAATAAAATCGCCTACTACAAGAAAATAACCGGCAAAGCCCATATCACTGATTGTTTTCAGCTCAAAATCAATCCGGCTTCTGATTTCGGGAGTTAGCAGACCGTAACGTTTTTGAGCACCCTCGTAGGTAAGATGGTGCAGATAGTCGTTGGCATCGGTAAAAGGCCGGGGTAGAGGAAAGTTGGGCAGTAGGGTTTTTTGTTCGATTACGGGAGGTGTTACTTTATCTACAATTTCGTTTGTGTTATCAATAGCCTCCGGAATATCTTTAAACAACGCATTCATCTCTGCCTGCGTTTTGAAATAAAACTGATCATTCGCAAAGCCAAAACGATACCCTTTGCCATCACCAATCGGTTTACTGCGTAACTCGCCCGTGTTGATACACAGTAAAATATCCTGGGCTACGGCATCGGCCTGATCGATATAGTGCGAGTCGTTACTGGCAATAACCTTAACTCCGTGTTTAAGGGCAAATGCTATCAATGTGGCATTTACTTTTTTCTGTTCCTCAAGCTGATGGTTCTGGAGTTCAACGTAATAATCCTCACCAAATAAGTCAAGCCACCACAGAAACAGTTTTTCGGCCTCTTCAACCGACTTATGCATAATAGCCTGCGGCACCTCGGCACCAAGGCAACAGGTTGTTGCTATGAGGCCTTCGTGATACTTCACAATCAGTTCCTTATCGATACGCGGATATTTGCTGTATAAGCCTTCAATATAACCCAGCGAGCACAGCATAGACAGGTTATGATAGCCGGTTTGATTTTTAGCCAGGAGCAGTTGATGGTATCGTTTGTCGCGTTGTTGAGCCGTGAATTGTTTTTTATGCCTGTCGTCGGTCAGATAAAATTCGCAACCAACGATAGGTTTGATATTGGCTTTTTGTGCTTCTTTAACAAATTCAAATACACCAAACATGTTGCCGTGGTCGGTGATGGCCATTGCGGGCATACCATCTGCCGCAGCTTTTTTCATCAGCGCTTTTATATCTGCCGCACCATCGAGAAGGGAATATTGGGTGTGTACGTGTAAGTGAGAAAAAGTAGGCATAGTTATTTTGCGCGATATCCTTTTTGTTTGAGTAGCGTTAAAATACGGTCTTTAAAATTACCCTGAATGATGATTTGGCCGTCTTTAACGGTGCCGCCTACACCACAGGCTGTTTTCAGCAATTTAGCCAGTTGTTCCATGTCGGCTTCCTTGCCAACAAAGCCCTGAATCAGTGTTACGATTTTTCCGGCACGCATTTTTGAGTCGGTGCTTATGCGCAGTTGTTGTTGTTCCGGCTTAAGGGTATCGTGCTCCTGCTGTTCGTTATAGGTATAGGCATAATCCGGGTTGGTCGAAAAAACAATGCCCTCTCGGTTTTTATGTTTGTTGCTCATAGGATGACTAAGGTTAGTTTATTGTATCAGGGAATCAGTACACTCAAAGATAGCGGATTCAACTGTGCCTGAAAGGTACTGTTTTTTCCCAGCGGTTCACCGTCTACCTGAAAGTGAACGGGGCTATCGGTTTCTATATGCAAACTTGTTCCCTGTACATGAATCACCGAAGGATGACGGTACACATTACCAAAAAAAAGATAGAACATTAACAGTGTGTAGGATGGGATAGCGGTTTTGCGAACGAGTACCATTTCCAGTTTACCATCATTGAGCCGGGCGTCGGGAGCCACACGCGCCTCATAGCCAAACTGATTGCTGTTGCACGCATTCGTAGTAAAAAAATAACCACTCCATTGCTTATCGTGGCACGTAATGTGGCAGTTGACCGGTTTATAACTGAAAAAATGCTTCAGCGTTTGCAGGCTATACCCCCAAAAGCCTCGAAATGATTTCTTATGATCAAACGACTCCGCCACGCAGGCAACAAAACCGGTTCCGGCATTACTCAGAAATACGGCGTTGTTAAATAAACCGGTATCGATACGTTTCGTCTGAAGCCGGTTAATCAGCCTGAGGGCATCGGGAATATGAAGCGGAATGCCCAGGTGCCGGGCAAGACCATTACCGGAGCCCATAGGTAAAATAGCTAATGAAACTTGCGTATGAATCAGTGCCCGTGCGATTTCATTGATGGTACCATCGCCACCTGAGGCGGCAACAATATCAAAGCCTTCTTCAACGGCCTGCGCGGCCAGTATCTGGGCGTGCCCCTTATATTCGGTATGGTAAATCCGGTATTCGAAGGCTTCCGAATCAATGTGTCGGCGTATCAATTCTGATACATCCACTTTTTTACGGATGCCGGCAATGGGGTTAATAATAAAGGCAATACGCTTCATGACGACGCGCCAAAAATAAGCGGATTCGCTTAACTGTTCTTGCTATGAAATGAGGTGTAGGATGATGAGGTGTGTTATAAATCATTAACACACATTGAAAAAGAACTCCTTTTACCTAATGGCCTTTAGACTCATATCGAGGCTTCTGTATGAGTGAGTAATAGCGCCCACCGATATATAATCAGCTCCGCAATCAGCATATTGCCCAATGTTATCGAGTGTTACACCACCCGAAATTTCGGTTTCGTATTTATGGTTTATCAGTTGTACGGCCTTACGGATATCGTCGGGTGTATAGTTGTCGAGCATAATACGTTGCACGGCACCGATGCTCAGCACTTCTCGGAGTTCGTCAAGGTTGCGCGTTTCGATTTCAATTTTCAACGACAGCTGATGAACACGCAGGTAGGCATTGGCCTTTTGTATGGCCTGACGGATGCCACCGGCATAGTCGATATGATTATCTTTTATCATAATCATATCAAAGAGACCGAAGCGGTGATTGTGTCCGCCGCCTATACATACCGCCCACTTCTCCACGGCTCTGAAGAGGGGTGTTGTTTTGCGTGTGTCCAGTATTTGGGTAGGACTGCCTTTCAGCGCATCCACAAATTGGGCTGTGAGTGTGGCTACGCCACTCATGCGTTGTAAGCAATTTAAGATAAGGCGCTCGGTAGTAAGAATAGAACGGGCGCGGCCACGTAGTTCAAATCCGATTTGTCCTTTCTGAACGCGATCGCCGTCTTGTACAAGAGGCTGAAATTGTAAAGAAGGATCAAATTGCTTTGTTATCATACCGGCCAGCTCAATCCCGGCGATGATGCCTTCCTGCTTGATATTCAGGCGGGCGTGACCATCTGCTACTGCGGGTATGCAAGACAGCGCGCTATGATCGCCGTTGCGCACATCCTCCTCTAAACTTAATCGTATAAATTGTTCCCAGTCGTAATCCGGCCGCATCTATTTCTGACGTTCAAAACGCATTTCCTGAATGAAGTATCCTTCACCCTTTTGTTTTACAAAATAGTACACGCGAAAGGATTGTCCGCCGGCTGTGAGTTTACCGATACCATAGGAAGAGCCCTGCGCCGATGAGCCGCGGTGGATAATCGAGAAACTGCTTACCGGATTTTTATTGAAAAAATCCTGCAGAACCATTTGTGCCTGTTGACGGCTGTATATGGATTCTTTTTCGAGTATGGTTAAATCGATGGTAGCATCAAAATATTGAGAAATTGCCGAGGCATTTCCACTGCGTATGGCATTACCGATATTATCCAGAATATCGGATGCCGCAAGTAAAACCGGCATCGTAATTACGGCAAGTGAAAAAACGAAGAGATACTTTTTCATTGTGGTTGGAAGGGTTGCAACGTTGTTACGCAAAAACGTTGCCAATGTTTTTACGCGAATCGGTTACGGTGTGATATGGTAAATATACAAACACTTTAAAACGTTGTACGGTAAGAGGCCTTGCCGATAGACCGGTATATTTGCAGAATGACATCAGAAAAAGTTATGCTGATCATAATGGATGGATGGGGGCACGGCACTCAGCCGGCATCAGATGCCATCTACCGGGCCGAGGTTCCTTACATACGCAGTTTGTACGGTAAATATCCGTACACCAC
>Ga0315901_10001642_pt1 | contig 32203 bp, 31 predicted proteins | sample LakEriMetagenome_10_FD_203761 | JGI IMG/M metagenome (GOLD analysis project Ga0315901, IMG submission 203761) | Freshwater fungal communities from buoy surface, Lake Erie, Ohio, United States - Buoy 2 MA116 | ecosystem: Environmental > Aquatic > Freshwater > Lake | place: USA: Lake Erie, Ohio...
AAAGTCGCGTGCGGCCTGTTGTACGGCCAGGTGTTCTTCGGTGAGTTGGAACTGCATAGTCAGCTTCAGGATAACAAGTGCGCGAAATTAGTGTTTTCGAAAGGATTTGCCGGGGGGAAACAACCAGAATAGCGGAACCCACTGAACCTTTGTTTCTTTTCGTGCGTTTCCTGACAGTCGTTGTACTTTTGCTGCGGAAACACAATGGGTAAGATTACTTTCCGATTTGAACAAAAAGACCGTGCCGAACTGCAGTTCGACATTGCTGCCGGTGAAAGCATACTCGAAGTGGCTCTCGACAACGAGATCCAACTCAACCACAATTGCGGCGGAGTTTGTGGATGTAGTACCTGCCATGTATATATTGAGCAGGGCGAAGACTTGTTGCCGGAAATGAGCGACAGGGAAGAAGATTACGTAGACCGAGCCCGCAATCCCCGCTACAACAGCCGCCTGGCCTGTCAGTGTAAGCTGGAAGAAGATGGAGATATCGTCGTTACCATACCAGACCAAAGCGGTATCATCGGTCATTGATAAACTGAAGACAAATGAACATGCACGAGCCTCCGATACAGTGGACCGATTTTGAAGATATTGCCATGAAGCTTTACGAACGGTTTGGTGAGACTTTCGATGAAAGCCGGATTTACCGTATACGTTTCACCGAACTGCTTGACTGGGTTATGGAGATACCCAATTTCGCCGGAAAGAAAGAAGAATGCAACGAGGGTTACCTCGAAATGATTCAGGCCCAATGGGTTTATGAATGGCGGGATAATAACCGCTGATTTTAAATAAGATTATATACCAGTTGAGTGTCTGTTTTGCCATGGGGTAGTATTTTTGTTATCCCAAATGGCAGGTATGTTCCATTTTTGTATTGCTTCTTGGGATTTAAGTCGGATTTGAGATTCCACTGTAATAACTTTAACTTGCGATTAAAGAGATAAAAAGAATACTGAAGTTGGAAAGGAAGGGTAAAACCTGGGGCAGGCAGACCATTACCAGACACCTCATGGCAAAAAATACAGATGTAACCAATTTTCAACGGGTTCTCCTTGTAGACGACCACGAAATCGTTCGTTTTGGTGTCCGTCAGATGCTGCAATTGCGCTGGCCACAATTGGTTATTCACGAGGCGCCTTCTTTGTATGATGCCATGCAGATGTTCGATCATGTGCAGCCGGATATCGTCATATCAGATTTGAAATTTACCGGCATCCCGGTAGCCGATTCCGTAGCGCGCATTTTGGCCATTGCACGCAATTGTCCGGTGGTAGTTTTCTCCATGTTCCCGGCTGATATGGCATCGGTCCATTTGCGTCATCCCAATGTGCTGGTAACCATTTGCAAAGCTGAAGGGATGGAACGGCTCAATGGCGTGTTAAGCGATATCTATGATGGCAATTGGAGAAAACCGGAAATGTCAGAAAGTGCTGTCAAAGTGGCTTCAGTAGCCCGCCTTAGCAGTCGGGAACGGGATGTGGCTCTGGCTATTGCTTCCGGCAAATCCAATCATATGATTTGTGAGGAACTCGGCTTGAAACCCAGCACGGTATCTACCTACAAAAACAGGGTGTTCGAAAAAATGGGCGTAAACAATGAAGCCGACCTGATCCGTGTAATAGAGTTTATTCCTGCCAACAACAACGAAGACTGAAAGGTTGGTTATCCGAATCCAGGTCGCAAGGGAAGTTCAAGCGTAAACAGGCTGCCTTTTGTTTCATGACGATACATCAAACGACCTTCCAGCATGCGTGCAAAACGCAGAATCAAATTCAAGCCAATTTCATCGGCTGTAGTTTTCTGTAATATCCAATCTCCAGGCAGCTCACCTGGTATCCCGTAGATACGAATAATCTCATCGGGCAATCCACTGCCTGAATCGCTTACCTGGATGCGCAGTAAATCTCCTGAGCGGTAAACGGATAAGTGGATTTCCCCGCCGGGAGTATACTTGTTACTGTTGTCAATCAAATTGCGCACGATGGATTTGAATATGCCTGCATGCGTATATATCTCAAGGTCAGGGAAATCGGATAGAATGTCTGTTGTGAAGGTATTGGTTCCACTTTCAATAATGGGCTTATAGAAACGCACCACATCTTCGACTAAATCTACCGCACGCAGGGGCTTCAATTGTATATGCCCGTCCAAAGGCCGCTTCAACCAAAGATTGAAGTCGGTTGCCAATAAATACAAGTCTTTGACGGTTCCCGCAAACAGGTTGAAAGTCGAAAAATACTGGGGAGCCTCGGTCCGCAAGCGGCGGTTGAAATGGTAAGCGCTTTCTGTGAGAAACATGAGTGGAGAACGGATGTCGTGTAGCAATACCGCATTCATTTTTTCCCTGGTTTCATAGGCTTCGGTTACTTCGCGGCGCGAAGCCTCAAGATCGAGCAAGGCAGTGCGCAATTGATGGGTACGCTGATTTACTTGATAAGTCAGTTCCGTCTTGCGTTTAAGTAGTTTTTGTGTTCGTACTTTTAGTAAAACCAGCGCCAAAAAAACAGTGCTGCATACCGTGCTCAGTCTGAACCAGAGCGTGTTGTACCAATAAGGCGGAATGTGGATGTTCAGGGTTTTGCGCACCCCGTTGATGCTGCGCAATTCAAGTATATAATCACCTGGCGGCAGTTTAAAGGGCCCGATGGTGTAGTTTTCAGGGATAGGCCTCCATATTGGAAAGGCTGGCGTAATGCGGTAGCTCAGTGCGCCTTCAGCAATGAATGGCTGTAAAGTTTTTATTCGGACTGATACGAAGGAATAGTCGGGCGAAAGATCGAGTGAACCGGCGTCGTTGATGGTATCCTTGCCGGAAATGATTGCTACCAGGCGTAGTTTGTGATTTCCGGCCTGAACATGAGCGTTACGGGGCACTTTGAGCAGGCCCTGAGTGGAAGGGAAGAAGTAGTAGGGAAGATTGTTGACAGATTCCTGGGGGTAGTTGCCCCCGTTTAATTCCCTTGCCGGAAGATGCAGGCCGCATTCCAGCTTGTCATGAATTTCGCCTATGCGTCCATTTGCGTCGCAAGCGAGAATGAAAATCGCCCTGTTAGTTACCAACCACAATTTGCCGTAAACAGGATCGTAGCGCAGGCTGATGGCTGCCAGGCTCCATTCGTACGGATCGGTAAAAACAGGTGTATTGGTATCCGGATTCGAACCACTGAGGATGCCACTGCCATAGGTCGCCCATTTCCAGGTTTTGCCTATTTTCACTGCGTCGCGAACGGCCAGTGTCTTCAGGATATGAGCCTTAACATGAAAATTTCGATCGATCAGATAGGCTCCGTTTTGGCTCAACAGCCAGGCATCTTCTCCCTCGCGTCGCATATTGAAAAAACTCAGTGCCCCGCTTATCCGGGCCCAAAGAACACTGCTTCCCAGGTCGAAATCGACCTTGTAAATTTTGTCTGAACTGCAGGCATATACCTGCCCATGCAACTCGAAAAACAGGTCGTAACGATCGTTGCTGCCTGGCAAACGCTTGGTTTTGCCATCCTTCAGGCGATAGGCAATGATTCCTGCATCGTCGTGAATCCAGACAATTCCCCGGCTGTCTGAAAGTATAGGGTGCCCGCTGGACGGTGTTGAAAGCAAGCGCCGGACATGTTGCTCGGCCGTATCCATCGATAACAACCCGCCGCTTGGTATGAACAATTGGGTGTCGTGGTATTGTGCATACGAATAAATGAAAAGACTGCCGTCGCTTTTCTGTTTATTGCCATTCAACAAAGTAGCAGGAGTGAAGCTAAGGCGCAGCAATCCATGGTCGTAGGTTCCGAGCATGAAACTGTTCCTGCTTACGGGAAGTGCGCAGTATACCTCTCCCTTTTGGTATGGATTTAAATCGGGGACTTCACGGAGGGTTCCGCTGGCAAGGTCGCAAACAAACAAGCCCTTTCCGCTCGTGAAGACTACAAGGGTGTCGGTGAACCAGAGAAAGTATGGATTGTCGTCGATGGGTTTCAGAATCAAACCAGCGGGACCATTGAATCGCAGCTTTTGCTTGTTGCATTCCAGCAGATGCGGACCATGCCGGGCAATAACAGGAAAGTCGTTCCCAGGTCCGGCGGATGTTCCGGGCGCATGATACCATTCGTCGCCTATGCGAAATGCGGTAAGCTTTCCGTTGTAAGCGATTTGTTTGGCTACAATATCCGCTTTCACCTCTTCCGGCAGTTGCCAATCGTGCCGGTTTATCTTCCAGGCTTGGCCGGCATAACAAACAAAAGCAGAATCAGGGTGGGAAGTGAATCTTTGCATGCGCCCATTGTTGTGCAGCGAAACCAAGCCGCCATAAGCATCCATCAACAGAATCTGGTTATTGTCACGGCGCCTGCACATCGATTTGTGTCGGTCTGCACGCAGGTCCGGACTGTTTTTGCTCAGGAATACACGGGTTTCAATACCATCGGTTTGCAGGAGACCGAAGCTGGATGCGAGCCAAAGTTCACCGTTGGCATCGGCCTGTATTCCCAGAATGGAGTTTTGAAGCAGATGCCGGTTGATATTCGATTCAGCCTGAATCAGGTAATGGCGATCAACTACTTGTTGTCCGAAAATGTCTGAAGCACATGCAATCCATAGACATACCGGCCATAATGCAGGCTGAATAAGGCGCCCTGTAATGCACATCAGGGTATTCAGTAAGAATAGGATGTTCTTTGGTTTGAATATCCTTCTTTGGGCTTGACTGTTTGCCGTTGAACTGTTTGGATTACACATATTTGAAGCGCTGTAAGGCTTCGGCTTTGCAGCAAGTGAGGGGTTAAATACCGGATTGTGAATCCAATAGGGGGGAGTCCATCCGGGAGCAAAGGCTCGCTGTAAGGCGGGCTTTTTCTTTTTGCCTGTTTCGTTATAACAACGGAGGCCGTATCGACCGGGCATAAGGGAATGACCTTGTGCCTTGCCGGAGTAACAGTAAAGGTTAAAGTCCGGCTATCGATAGTTGCCTGCGTTAGTTGGTACAACTCAGGCTCCGTTGTCGCCGCGGCTGAACATGTGAATCAGCCTTTCCTTAATCGGTTTGCTGAGGCTGATCTTATCGCCGTTCTTGAGGATGAGTTCGCCGGTTCCGTCAGGGAACTTGCGGATGCTGCGGAAGTATTCCTTATTGACCACAATCGATCGGTTGATCTTTACAAACTTGTTGCGCGGCAGCTGCTTCATGAAATACAACATGGTTTTGCTGGCCTGTATGTCTTCTGAAACGGTTTGCACGGTGCAGTAAGGGCCATTGGCTAACAATTTGATGATTTCCCCGTGCGGAACGAAGAAAAGACGATCCTGGCGATTGATAATCAGGATACCAGGATTCAGCGAGTCAGTTTCTTCCTCCTCCTCTTGCGTAAGCTCTTCCCTTACCCTTTTCATAACCGCGCTGAGGGCCGCAGGTGAAACAGGTTTAACGATATAGTCGAATACTTTGTGGCGCACTGCTTCTATACCGTGTTCAGCGCTGCCGCTTACCAGGATGGTTAAAGCGTCGAAATCGGGCAATAGTTCGAGCATGTCGAAGCCCGACATGTTCTGCATGTTCACATCCAGAAACACAACGTCGGGCGCATTCTCGGTGAGGTATGCGATGGCCGGAGATTCTTCGGTGAAATGGCGGATTTCGGTGAACTCGGGACAGTAATCCCGCACCAGTTTGTCGAGCAACTCTATCGCCAGGATATCGTCGTCAATGATGACTGCTTTCATGTATTTGTTTTCTTATGTTGGTAGTTGGGTGTTTCTGCGGTCAATATAGGTATTCCCAGCGTCAGGCATACACCTGTGCTGTTTTCACTTGTTTCGTTTCGGTTTTCCAGCCGGTAAGCAGATTCAATTCCGGTTTTTTCACTCAGCAAAGCCAGCCGCTTGCGCGTGTTTTGCAAACCAAAACGCTGATCTTGCTTCATGTTTTCCGGCAGTCCGCGTCCATTGTCGCAAATCTCTACCAGCAGCAGCCTCCCTTCTTGCCAGAAAACTATATCGACTTGAGGGTTTTGCGTCAAACCGTCGCCGAACCCATGGATGATCGCATTTTCTATGCCGGGTAAGCAAATCATGCAGGGCAGCGGGATATTGGGGTCCGCTTTTTGGATAATACGGTAGCTAAAATCCGGTCCCATTTGTACCTTGTTTAACTCCAGGTAGCGCCGCAGCAGTTCAACTTCCTCATGCAAACTATGGCTGCCACTTTCTTTCAATTGCAAAGCAGATCGCAGATAAGCGGAGTAATCGTGCACCAGATTCATTGCCACAGTTGCATCATGCTTTACCAGCGCGTGTTGTATGCGGTTCAATACATTTGCGAGGGTATGCGTATTGAGTCGGTATGCAAGGCTGATAGACTCTTGCTCCCGCTGGGCACCGCGTACCTGCTTCAATTCAGATAACAGCCGATCGCGCATCAATACCGCATGGTGCAGTTTCAGCATGTCTCCGGCTGCGAAGGCAATAAATTCAAGGCTCAGGGCGGGTAGCAACAGACTATGAACCAGGGTTTGGTTGTCAATATGAAGACGTACCTCCACGAATTTTAACGAAAAAGTTGCAGCGGCGGCAAGCAACAACACGACTGCACCCCACATGAATAAGTGTATGTAGAAGGGCAGCCGTTCATTCTTGTACCATAAGCGCACCATTGCCAAAATTAAACCAAGGCACAACAATATGATTAATATGCTCATGGTATAGGCGTTGGCAGCCAGGTCAACGGCCAATGAAGTGAGACCGATCCAAGGGAAATAATGAATAAAACGGAGGACACGATCGGCTACTTTAGGATCATACAAACGCATGTCCAGTCCCAGGCATATCAGTAGCATGTAAAGTATCGCACTGCCAAGGGTTATCACGTTTGTTGCCAGGTAGTAGGTGTAGCTATTCCATATGCCGGCCTGAAAGGTTCCTGCCACCAGAACGCCGGCGATGACTCCGAGATTGAACAGCAAACGCAACCCGGAAGCGTGTATGCGGAAGGCAAGATAATGGATGAAACTGAAGACGGTCATCATCAGCATCATCCCCAGCAGCAGAATCTGGAAGGTTGTGAGGTGGAACCAGATGTTAATGGAATGCATTAAAAAGCCGGATTACCGCTTTGTGTTTTGAGCATTTTGTAGCGGGTGCCTTGGATAAAGGGGGTGAACAGCTGCATTTTTTTACCAGATCTTGGGTTTTGGTTTTTTGTTGAAATTTCTAGCAGAGTGGATTAAGTTTTTACGAAACTAAACGGATTGTTGACTGAGCGTATAGGATGCCGGATGTGATATTCTAAATATTTACCCAATATGGTTTTTTGATTATTGAATAATTAGAGGAGGTTGAGCGATTGTCCATGTCTCGCTCCCTGACATATTCGAAAACCGAACAAGCGGCCTGTTTTGAAAGACTTTGTTAAACTCCGTCTAAAGCTTCTTCAATCAATCCGAACGGATTCGCCTGGTATCAACAATGGGTATTGTTGCCCGCGGTATGCGATCTGTCGCCCTTCAGCATCATCAGCCACTGCAAAAACTACGCGTTTTTGTACCTCTTTCGGCCAACTGAAAACCTGCTCCAGTTCATCGCCTTCCATGCAATCTGCTTTGCGGATAATAATTCGGTCCGGTATCCGGAAACGCGCTTGTACCCTGATTTCATCCAAAGACCGATGGAAAGTCACGCAACTTTCTCTGGACTCCATGTACAGCAGTTGAACAAATTCACAAGCCGCCTTAGCGTCAAGACAAAACACTGCTACGTGGAGTGAACTTGAAACCGAACCTGCATGGCCTGCTAACATGTAATCAATGTTGGTTGTTGTATGGTCTGATTGCTTGTCGCTGCAATACAGGACATTCCATCCGTGAAACTCTGCTAAAAGAGTGATGTCCGCGTGTTAAAGTTGTTTGATTGGCCAAAATACCTTCTGTAGTGTTCGTTAAATTTATTGAAAATACACAATGCGTGGGAAGTAGGCATCGCGCTGTTTCACGCCGTAGCTTTGCAACATGTCTGAATTGCTCGATGCCATGATGCGCATTAAGGCTTTCGCCTTCGATATCGACGGCGTGTTGACTTCCGGGTCCGTGCTGGTTACGGAAGAAGGCCATATGCTGCGCAGCGTGCATATCAAAGATGGATATGCACTGCAGCATGCAGTAAAGTGCGGTTACCCGGTTGCCATTATCTCCGGAGGTAAAAGCGAAGGCATGCGTGCGCGCTTCGCCGGCCTTGGTATCACCGATATCTGGCTCGGCCAGGCGCACAAAACCGACGCATTCAGCGCCTTCTTGCAAAAACACGGCCTCGAACCGCAGGATGTGCTGTATATGGGCGATGATATGCCCGATCTTCCCTTGCTCCAAATAGCAGGAATAGCAGCCTGTCCGGCCGATGCGGCTACCGATATCCGGCCCGTATGCTCCTGGATTGCTGCGGCCTCCGGCGGACAAGGCTGCGCCCGTGAAATGATTGAGAAAGTAATGAAACTGCAACAGACCTGGTGGAATGGCGAAAGCCATCGTTGGTAAACGTTGCCTTTTCTGTCCGATTGTCTATTTTTGACCTGTACCTATGAACGTCAACGTCAGGGAGGAAAACGGCTTCCGTTTTATAGAAGAAGGAGAAGGTGAACCTATCGTATTGCTGCATGGCCTCTTCGGAGCTCTCAGCAACTGGAACGATGTGCTGAACCATTTCAAAGACCGGTATAAGGTGCTCATTCCACTTATGCCGATTTATTCCATGCCCATCATCCACCTGGGTGTGAAAGGTCTCGCCGGCTTTATCCACGATTTTATCAGTTGGAAAGGCTACGACAAAGTAACGCTCCTGGGCAATAGCCTGGGTGGTCATGTCGCGCTGGTCTATGTTACCCTGCATCCTGAAAAAGTTAAAGCCATGATCCTTACCGGAAGCTCCGGGCTTTACGAAAAGGCATTCGGCGATACATTTCCCAAGCGCGGCGACCGCGAATACATCCGTCAGAAAGTTTCGCTTACTTTCTTTGATCCGGCAGTAGCAACCGACGCATTGGTGGATGAAGTGCTCGAAACCACCAGCGACCGCGCCAAAGTGTTGCGGATCCTGACTATGGCCAAGAGTGCCATACGCCACAATATGCGGAAGGATATTCCCAATATCCAGTGCCCCGTTTGCCTGATCTGGGGTAAACAGGATGGCATTACACCGCCGAACGTAGCCGAAGAATTCCACGAACTCCTGCCCGACAGCGAGCTGCACTGGATCGACCGTTGCGCCCATGCGCCTATGATGGAAAGATCGCTTGAATTCAATACAATCCTCGATGGTTTCCTGATGCGGATGCATGAACGGGGTATCCTCGCATGAACGCAGGTGAACTGATATCGCCATCCTTGTCGGCCCTGCGCCGCACCGATACCGTGGAAGCGGCACTCGAACTGATGAATTCGCTCGGCGTTGGCGAACTGGCCGTTGTGGAACAGCAACAACTGCTCGGTTATGCACCCGCAGCCAACATCTGGGCCGAAGATCCCGATGCAACCCTCGACCAGGTGCTGGAGTTTCCGCTCTATCCACTCCAGGCCCGCTCCGACCAACATTTGTACGAGATCGTACCCATGTTCGCGGCACTGCAATCCACCGTGCTTGCCGTTTGTGCTGCCGATGGCCGTTATCTCGGCATGATCGACCTGCGGCAACTCAATGCACTGATCGGCCATACCCTGACCTACAAAGGCGTTGGGGCTATCCTCGAACTGGAGTTGGTACCCCGAGATTTTTCACCCGCAGAATTGATGCGCCTGGTTGAATTGAATGGCGCCAAAGTAGTGGGCATGGTGGTGAACGACAGCAACGACGACCAATTGCTCGTGCACCTGAAATTGAATACCACTATCCTGAAAGCGATCCTCGCCACATTCGAGCGTTACGGATATCAAGTGGTTGCCGCCCACCTGCGCGAAGACACTACCCAGGGCGACGACGAGCGCTTCCGTTCCTACCTGAAATTCCTGGATATCTGAAACGTGCTGTCGTATTTGGCTGTCTCCTGATTTCCGCCGCAGCGCTTTTCGGGCAAGACAGCATGCAGGTGAACCACGTGCATATCCGTGGCAACCGCATTACACGGAGTCCGGTCATCCTGCGCGAACTGACCCTGCAGCCCGGCATGCAATTCGATTCCGCACGCCTGGCTGCCGCCATCGCAGAAAGCCGCAACCGCCTCATCAATCTTGGTATATTCAACGAAGTAAACCTGGCGCATCGCCTGGATACCTTGCATGTAGTCATCCGCGACCGGCTGCCGGTTTTTGGCTATCCCCGCTTTGCACTGGCCGACCGCAACTTCCGGCAATGGTGGGAAACCCGCGATTTCTCCCGTACCGTTTACGGTATCTGGGGCTTATGGCGCAATGTCGGAGGCTGGAACCACCGCCTCACCCTTCAGCTGTTGCACGGTTATACCGAATGGGTTGAAATGAGTTACCGCGTCCCATTCCGCAGACAAGACAAGAGTTGGTCGTGGACGGCCCGCACCCAGTTCACTGCCAACCACGAAGTCTGGTACAAGACCGAAAACAACCGCCTCCAGTTTCTCAATGTGGATCCAAGCTGGGGCCAGGTACAATGGAACGGCGGGCTGACCCTGGCATATCGACCTACATTCTATACCTGGCTGGAAGCCGAACCGGCCTGGCAACATTTCCGGGTTTCGGATACCATCGTTTCCAACGGGGGCAATCCGCGCTATCTGCAAAATGGCGATACCCGTCAGAATGCGTCATGGCTGGCGCTGCGGCTGGTGCGCGACAAACGCATCCGGCGCGATTATCCTGTAAACGGCAGTCTGCTGCGCCTGGAATTGCGTCCGATGCGGATCAGCACTCCGGCTTCTCAAGCAACTGCCCATCTGTGGCTTTCCGCCCGCTATTCTGTTTATAAACCCCTGGCCGGCGGCGTTTGGGCATTTGGGGCCTACAGCCGATACGCCACCGGCGTGCTGCCCTATACTTATGGCCGGGTGATGGGTTATGGTTCCGATTATGTGCGCGGTTACGAGGCCTATGTGGCAGACGGGAACGGCTATGCGCTGTTCAAAACCGCCTGGCGTTATCCGCTCTGGTTCGATCACCATGTGCGCCCGGAGAAATTGGTTCCCAACAAATTGCTCCGCGATATTCCGGTCAGTGTCTGGCTGAACGTTTTTGCCGATGCCGGTCGTGTGGTGCAACCCACCCTGATACCCGGAAATGAAATGGCCCGCAACTGGATGCATGGCCTGGGCCTGGGTCTCGATGTCTTGGCCTTTTACGACCGGATGGTTAGATTTGAAGTGAGTCTGGGTGCCTTGAACAAACCTTCCGGCAACCTCAGTTTTATCAACGCTTTCTGAAGCACCTAATCGTATCCTATTGAAACTCGCCCTATACGCCAAGACCTTTCACCAGCCGCAGCACCTGGAAGCCTTTGTGAAGGTAGCCACCGCTGCCAAAGCACTCGGCTGCCGGCTTTTTGCTCCTGGCAGCATGGAACAGGGCCTTGCCGCCATGAACCGTTACGGTCTTGACTTTGATCTGTTTGACCATGCCGACGCCGAGCACAAGCCCTTTGACATGCTCTTGAGCGTGGGCGGCGATGGCACCATCCTCGATACGGTTTCGCTGCTCCGCGATTCCGGGATTCCTGTTTTGGGCATTAATACCGGGCGGCTCGGCTTTCTCGCAGCCCTGGGTGATGAAGATGTGCTCAGTTCGCTCGAAGGGCTGATGAAAGGCAATTACAGCATCGACGAACGGGTCTTGCTTCAATGCGAATCGTCTGAACCGCTTTTTGACTACAATGTCGGGCTGAACGACTTCGTGCTCCACAAGCGTGAAAGCAGCAGCATGATCGTGATCAATGCCTATCTCAACGGCGAATTTATGAACACCTATTGGGCCGACGGACTGATCATCTCCACGCCAACCGGTTCAACCGGATACAGCCTGGCCTGTGGAGGCCCAATCATTTTCCCGCGCTCCGGAAACTTCGTCATCACACCCATCGCACCGCACAACCTGAACGTGCGTCCGGTGGTAGTGCGCGACGAATACGTCATCTCCTTCGAACTCGAGGGCCGGGCCAGCAGTTACATGGCCAGTCTCGACGCGCGCAGCATTGCCATCCCTCCCGGCATGCAGATTGCCATCCGCAAGGCCGACTACCGCTTCCGGCTGGTGCGCCCCGAAGGCCACAATTTCCTGGATACCCTGCGCAGCAAGCTGAACTGGGGGCTGGACAGGAGGAACTGAGATCAGTTAAAAATTAATCCGGCCTAATGCACCCTCCGTGAATTCCTCCATGGAATCCCTTCCCGCCACACATCCACCAAAATCCAGATCCAGGCAATGGTTACCGGCAGCGCCTTTACCGCATACGGCCAGATGATCTCCTTCCGCACCCACACCGGATACAAGTCCGTCGAACTCAGGCTGCTGATCAGAAAGACTGCGGCTGCCAGCCACCAAAGCCGGCGCCGCCGTTCTGCCGGCAGACTGAAAAACCACAGCCCGATGCCGCTGACGGCTACGATATAGGTCGCACTTTCTGCTGAACTGCTGAAAATCACCACACTCACCATGAGCAGGGCCGGGATGCTGTAGCCCAATGCCGGAAAGGGCTTGCGCAACCAAAGGCGCAACAAGGGAATGCCCATGGCGAGGGCAGCGGGAGCCAGCATCCAGATATCTCGGAATTCCGGGAAGCCAAACATGCGGCGCATCAGGCCCGGCGCACCGATATCCTGGCTGAGGTCGGTATCCGCGAGGTTCAGGTTCTTGGCGTGCTTCACCTGCAAGGACTCAAACCAGTCCAGATAGGTTTGCCAAACGAAGGCAGGTTCGGTAAACAGGGCAGGGAAGGCGAAGAAAACCAGCAGACTCAACACGAAGCCGAGGGCAAAACGCCAGGGCTTGCGGGTGGCAACCACAAAGGCCAGCCCCGCGATGCCGTACAACTTGATCAGAAATCCAAGCGCGGTCAGGGCCGCAGAACGGATCAGCTTCCCTTCGCGCAACCATACCCAGCTCAGGATAAACCAGGCGGCCAGCATCGGGTTGAACTGCACATTGCTCAGGCTGGTACTCAGTTCGACCAGGCAAAAGAGCAAGATGGCGTTCTGCTGTTTCGTTTCCAGCGGCAGGCGGCGCACGGCATACCAAAGGAAAGCGGCATTCGCCATTACCCAGAGGAAGCAACCGGCGATGGGGTGGAGTATCGAAAAAGGTGCAATCACCACCAGGAACGACGGCCCGTAATGGTTGGCGTCGTCGTATTCCCACCAGTAATCCCAGTAAATGTTCTGCCCTTGCCCGATATGGCGGATGATGCCTTCAAACAAGAGGTAATTGTTCATGCCCCAGCGGCCGGCGCTTACGCGGATGGCGGCAATCGCCAGGGCCACAGCAAACCAAAGCAGGGTGCTGAGCTCGAATTCCAGTCCGGCAAATCGGATGCGGCGTTGGGTGAGGAAGCGGCCGGTTTGGCGTAAGGCGTTGAAAGTGACCATGGCTGGACTGGGAGGGGATGGGAATGCCGGTGCCTCAGTTTCTGCTCCAGCTGCTGCCGTCTTTTCCGTCGCGGATCACCAGGCCGAGCGCGCTGAGGCGGTTGCGGATTTCATCGCTGAGGGCGTAGTTCTTGTCTGCTTTTGCTTTCGCACGCATGTCGAGCAGCATCTGCATCACCCCGTCGAGTGCCTGGTCGTCGCCGGCGCTTTCCGTGCAGATGCCGAGGATGTCTTCCATCCACGTTTTGAACAGCTGCTGCAAGGCCTGGATGTTCGCAGCATCGAGAGCGAGCTTGCCGTCGTTGCAGAGGTTGGCAACCCGCGCAGCCTCGAAGAGCTGGGCGATCACCTGCGGGGTGTTCAGGTCGTCGTTCATGGCAGCCGCACAGGCCGCAACAATGGCGTTTACATCGTAGTCGTTGTGGGCAGCGGCTTTCAATCCGCCAGCCGTTTCGGCAGCCTTCCACAAACGTTGCAAACCCTTTTCGGAGGCCTGCAAAGCCTCATTGCTGAAGTCGAGCGTGCCGCGGTAATGTGCTTGCAGGATGAAGAAACGCAGCGTCATCGGGCTGTAGGCCTGCTGCAACAAAGGGTGTTTGCCGCTGAAGAGTTCTTCCACCGTAATGCCATTGCCCAGGCTCTTGGCCATCTTCTGCCCGTTGATGGTGATCATGTTGTGGTGCACCCAGAACCGCGCCGGATTGTGGCCGGTGCAAGCCGTGCTCTGTGCAATTTCGCTCTCGTGGTGCGGGAACAATAAATCCATCCCGCCGCCGTGGATATCGAATACGTCGCCGAGGTATTTGCGGCTCATAGCCGAGCATTCGATATGCCAGCCGGGATAGCCTTTGCCCCAGGGACTGCTCCACTGCATGATATGCTCCGGATCGGCCTTCTTCCAGAGCGCAAAATCGTTCGGATTGCGTTTTTCGTCCTGGCCTTCCAGCTCGCGCGCTTCGTTGCCGGCGCCGGCTATAAGGTCTTCCAGCACCCGGCCGCTCAGTTTGCCATAGTCGTGGTTTTTCGCATAAGCGAGCACGTCGAAATAGACGCTGCCGTTTACTGCATAAGCCAGACCTGCTTCCACAATTGCCTGGATCATTTCGATCTGTTCAATGATATGGCCGGAGGCACGCGGTTCGATACCGGGAGGAAGCACACCCATCAGCCGGATCATTTCGTTGTACGCGAGGGTATAGGTCTGGGCCACTTCCATTGGCTCTACTTGCTCGAGGCGAGCCTGCTTCTGGAGCTTGTCTTCACCTTCATCCACATCGCCGACCAGGTGTCCAACGTCCGTAATGTTGCGCACGTGGCGCACCTTGTATCCCAGGTGTTCCAGGTAGCGGCGCAGCACATCGAATACCACCGGTCCGCGCACATGACCCAGGTGCGGCGGGCCATACACGGTCGGGCCGCAGACGTACAAACCCACCCTGCCCGGGAGCAGCGTTTCGAAAACTTCGGTTCGGCGCGTATAGGTGTTGTACAGATGCAGTGCAGACATAGCCTGCAAAAATAGCGAACAGGTGCCGAAAGCAGCCGCTGTTTATTGAATCCTTTAGGCGCCATACTTCACAATCAGGGCCAGTTGCCCTGCGTGATAGGCGGTATGGGAACTGATGCGGCCCAGGGCTTCGGCTTTGGTGCGGCGGCCGAATTCCTTGGTCTCAATCACCGTTTCCCAATCCGATTCCGTTTGGGTTTCGAGGATGGCTTGCAGCGATTCAAACGAGGTTTGTACGTATTCCAGCAGCTCGCCCAGATTCGTCCATTCTCCTGTGTCGCGCTTTGCTATTACCGTATGGGCCACAACCTTGACATCGGGTGCACCAAATACATTCTTGGCGAACAGGAGTTCCACATCGCCGATATGCCGGATGAGAAAGCCTGCGCTGTTGCCGGCAGGATGGAGCTTCTTGGTGAGGTCTTCTTGCTGCAGCAGGGTCAATTGTCCGGAGAACCGGGTTCTTGCCTCCAGCCAGAGTTCCTTCAGGTAACGGGTACTGCGGTCCATAAACCGCAAGTTAGGTATTCCGGAGTCAGTTGCGCATTCAGCGCCCGCTGTACATGGATTCGTAATACCTGAGATAGGCGCCGCTGGTCACATGGCCCAGCCAAACCTCATTCTCCAGGTACCAGTCGATCGTCTTCTCAAAGCCTTCGTCAAAGTTCACCGACGGTTTCCAGCCAAGTTCGTTGCTGATCTTGGTGGCATCGATGGCATAACGGAAGTCGTGCCCGGCACGGTCTGTCACATAGCTGATCAGCGAAGCGCTTTCGCCGGCATTCCGATTGAGCTTGCGGTCCATGATCTCGCACAGCTTGTGCACGAGGTCGATGTTCTTCCACTCGTTGTTGCCGCCGATATTGTAGGTTTCTCCCAGGCGGCCGTGGTGGAAAATCGTATCAATTGCCCGGGCGTGGTCTTCCACCCACAGCCAGTCGCGCACGTTTTCGCCTTTGCCGTAAACGGGCAGAGGCTTGCGGAGGCGGATATTGTGGATCATCAGCGGAATCAGCTTCTCAGGAAACTGATGGCTGCCGTAGTTGTTGCTGCAATTGCTGATCACCGCCGGCAAGCCATAGGTCGTGTGGTAGGCGCGCACGAAATGATCGCTCGCTGCCTTGCTCGCGCTATACGGACTGTTGGGGTGATAGGGCGTCGTTTCGGTGAAGGCAGGATCTTCCATGTGCAGGTCGCCGTATACCTCGTCCGTTGAAATGTGGTAGAAACGGCCGTGATCCTGATCGCAATAGCGGCGGAAGGCATTCAGCAGGTTCACCGTTCCGATCACATTCGTCAGCGCGAAGTCGATCGGATTGTGGATGCTCCGGTCCACATGGCTTTCCGCCGCCAAATGGATCACCCCGTGAAAGCGGTGCGTATCGAAGAGACTGTAGAGGAATTCACTGTCGTTGATGTCTCCCTTCACGAAATGGTAGTTCTCCCGGCCTTCGATATCGCGGAGGTTTTCGAGGTTGCCGGCATAGGTGAGCTTGTCGAGGTTGTAGATCTCGTACTGTGGATAGCGGTTCACGAACAGGCGTACCACATGCGAACCGATGAAGCCTGCGCCTCCGGTGATCAACAATTTCTTAGCCATAGCAGCGCTTATTTGCCTTTGCTTTTGGCCGGCTGGGCAGTTTTGGTTTCAGTCTTGGCCGGTGCAGCGGGTGCGGGAGCAGCAGGTTCAGGCGCTGCGATGCCGCCCACTTCCACCACATGCATATCGAATACGAGGGTGGCATTGGGTGGAATCACACCGGGATAGCCGCGTTCGCCGTAAGCGAGGTTGCCGGGGATGAAGAGCTTGTACTGTCCGCCGTTCTTCACGAAGGTGAGCGCTTCGAGCCAGCCCTGGATGAAACCGGCGCGGCCCATTTCGAAACGTATGGGTTCCATGCGGTCATAGGAAGCGTCAAATTTTCTGCCGTCGACCAGGTAACCGGCGTAATGGATGCCAACCTGTTGTCCATTTTGTGGAATATTTCCAAGTTGTGGCTCGCTGATCACACAGTAACGGAGACCGCTGGGGCGGGTGATGGTATCGCGTCCGGCTGCATTGAAAGGCTCGTGTTTAACGGGCTTCTGCGTTTTGAGCAGCACCACTTCGAAAATGAGGTTGGAATTCGGCGGGATATCGGCACCGGCGCCCATTTCACCATATCCGAGCTTGGCGGGGATGAAGAGCGTGGCGCTGTCGCCGACCTTGAGTTTGGCAATGCCTTCGTCCCAACCCTGGATCACCTGGCCTACGCCGAGGGTGAAAGGAATGGTTCCGGCATCGAACTGTTTGCCGTTTTCCAGGCGACCGGCATATTTCACGGTAACCATGTCGCCGGCTTCAGCCAGAACGCCTTTGCCATGGCGGTGAACCGTGTACTGCAGTCCGCTGGGGAGGGTGATGGGTTGTTGGGCCTGCGCGCAGCCGGCGAGGCTCAGGGCGCCAAGCGCCAGCGTGTAGATATAGCTTGTTTTCATTGTATGCGTATGTCTTTGATTTCGAAGATCAGGTTGGCATAAGCCGGAACACCGTAACGTCCGTTTTTGCCATAACCCATGTCGAATGGCACAAGAAATATGCCTGATTCTCCGTCTTTGAGATATTTGGGCATTACCTGCATGGCAGGCGGCTGGTAATCTTTGCCGAGTTCGAGCTCCATCGGGCGGCCTTCCATATAGGTGTTGAGGAAGTCGATATCGCTGCCAAGCACCTTGCCGGTGATATGGAAGCTCACTTTCTGCCCGTCAACGATGGGTAACCCATTGCCCGGATTCTCGATGTGGTAGCGGATGCCGGTGCTCGAATCGAGCGTGAACGTTTTATTGGTTTTGGAAAGGTACTCGGTGAACTGCGCCAGCACACGCTTCCGCTTTGCGATATAATCTTCCCATTGGTACTTCTGGTATTCCTTGGCCGTCAGCGCTTTGTGCAGGGCGATGGTGACGATCAGCATTTGCCCGGGCTTCACGAAGGCCGGTCTTTCCCATCCGGTTTTGATTTCAAGGCTGTCTGAAATGAGCTTGAAGCGCGCACTGTCGCCTTCGCCCATCATCAGAATCGCCTGCATGAGTTCGTTCTGCACCGGCGGATTCTCGGGCAGTTCCAGCAGATGCGGATCGGGGTCATCATACGTGCTCACGAGGATGGAATCTTCCACGTGCATCGTGTATTCCATCAACACGAAATCGCCGCCGCGGGGTTTGCGCCCCTGCCCGGGTTCCTTCAGGAACTTGTACTGTAGACCGGTTTCGGTTTTCTTGTAACCGCCATTGCAGGCGCTGAACGTGAGGAGCCCTGCGAGGGCTGTGATCAGGATGCTGTTCTTCATATACGCGACAAATCTTCCCGATACAAACGTATGGTTTCCTTAAATCTTGCCACCGTGGCTTCGAGACTTTCGGTACTCTGCCCGCCGGAGGCATTGCGGTGCCCGCCGCCGCTGAAATGTTTCTGGGCAAATTCGTTGCAGGCAAAATCGCCTTTGCTGCGGAAACTCATCTTCACCAGCTTGGTGCGGTCGATGATGAGCACCGCCAGTACGATGCCTTTGATGCTGAGTCCGTAGTTCACCAAACCTTCGGTATCGCCGGTTTCCACTTTGAACTGGTTGAGTTCTTCCTTGTTCAGGGTGATGAGGGCCGTGCGGCAATCTTCGAGGATCTCGAGCTTGTTGTGCAGCGTGTAACCGATCAGGCGCAGCCGTTCTTCCCTGAAATTGTCGTACAGCGCGTCGTGGATGGCGGTGATATCGGCGCCGAGTTCGATGAGGTCGGCCACCACGCGGTGGGTAGATGAACGGGTATTGTTGTGCCTGAAGTTTCCGGTATCGGTGAGGATGCCCGAATACAGGCAGGGCGCGCTTTGGCGGCTGATGGCTTCCCGCCCGAACTGCTGTTGGATGAAATGGTACACCAGCTCCGACGTGCTGCTCGTTTCGGTGGTCCAGAGGCTGAAGTCTTCAAAACCTTCCGGATCCTGGTGGTGGTCGATCAGTACCTTTTCCGCCTTGGAGCGGCGCACCGTCTCACCGAATTCGTTGATGCGGGAGAGGGTGTTGAAGTCGAGGCAGAAGATTACATCGGCTTCCAGGGCGATGGCGTTGGCGCGCGCTTCGTTTCCTTCATAAATAAGGACATGGTCGTTTCCCGGCATCCAGTTCAGGAAATCCGGATAATCGGTCGGTGTGATTACCTGAACCTCCGGAATATGCTGAAGCAGGAAATGGTAAAGCCCGAGGCTCGAGCCCATGGCATCGCTGTCGGGTTTGTGGTGGGTAGTGATTACCGCTTTCTTCCAATGTTGTTTTCGCAGTTTTTCTGCAACGAGGGCACTGTGCATGCGCCTGCGAAATTAACCCAAAAGCCGGCCATTTCGCGCGGCGCAGCTATCTTTGCCGCCCATGTCGCAGCGCAAGATTACGGTTACCGCAGCCCTTCCATACGCCAATGGACCTGTGCATCTCGGACACCTGGCCGGAGCTTATCTGCCGGCCGATTTCTATGTGCGCTGGCGCAGGCTGCGCGGCGATGACGTAATCTTCATCTGTGGCAGCGACGAGCATGGCGTGCCCATCACCATCCGCGCCCGCAAGGAAGGCATCAGTCCGCAGGAACTGGTAGACCGCAACCACGCCCTCATCCGCGATACTTTCGACCGCTTCGGCATTTCTTTCGACCATTACGGCCGCACTTCCGATCCGCTGCACCACGAAACAGCCTCCGAAATGTTCAGCGACCTGCTGCAAAAAGGGGCCTTTACGGAAGAAGTAAGCGAACAGTTCTACGACGAAGAAGCCGGTCAATTCCTGGCCGACCGCTATATCATCGGCACCTGCCCGGTTTGTGCCAACCCGAATGCGTATGGCGACCAATGCGAAAAATGCGGCAGCACGCTGAGCCCGCAGGAACTGAAAGAACCGCGCTCTGCCCTCAGCGGCAACCCGCCGGTGCTGCGCCCTACCAAGAACTGGTACCTGCCGCTCGACCGCCTGCAAAACGAATTCCTGAACCAATACATCAACAGCCGCGACAACTGGAAAACCAATGTGCTCGGGCAATGCCGCAGCTGGCTGAACGAAGGCCTGCGCCCCCGCGCCATGACCCGCGACCTCGACTGGGGCGTGAAGGTGCCGGTGGCCGGTGAAGACGGAAAAGTGCTGTACGTGTGGTTCGAAGCGCCGATCGGTTACATCAGCATCACCCGCCGGCTCAAACCCGCCAACTGGCAGGAATACTGGACCGGCGACGCCGAACTCATCCACTTCATTGGCAAAGACAATATCGTTTTCCATTGCATCATCTTCCCGGCCATGCTGCACCTCTACGACCACGGTTTTGTGGTGCCGAAGCAGGTTCCGGCGAACGAATTCCTCAATCTCGAAGGCGATAAAATCTCGACTTCGCGCAACTGGGCGGTCTGGCTCCACGAATACATGGATGAGCTGCCCGGCAGGGAAGACGAACTGCGCTATGTGCTCGGTTCCATCCTCCCCGAAACCAAAGACAGCGAATTCACCTGGAAAGACTGGCAGACGCGCATCAACAGCGAACTGGTTGGCATCCTGGGCAATTTTGTGAACCGCGTGCTCGTGCTCAGCGGCAAATTCACCGACAAGCGCGTGCCCGATATGCCCGGTTTTGCACCGGAATCAGGGTCGCCTGTGGCCGAAATCTGGAAAGAAACGGATCAGGCGGTTCTCGCCGCCTGGCGCGAAATGAACGAACATGTCGAAGCCTTCCGCTTCCGCGATGCCCTGGCCGCCATGATGCAGATCGCGCGTCTGGGCAACCGCTTCCTGGCCGCCACCGAGCCCTGGAAGATGAAAGACGATTACCGCACCCGGGCCTGGGTGCTCGACCGTGGTCTGCAGATCTGCGCCTGCCTGCAATTGGCGGCCGAGGTATTCCTTCCCGCCACGGCTGCACGGCTGTCGGATCAATTGAATTACAAGCCCGATGCCGCCATCCACAAGCAGTATTGGAAAAACGGGCTGGAATGGCCCCTGCTTCCAGCCGGGCATGAACTCGGCGAGGCCGGCCTGCTCTTCCGCCAGGTAGAAGACGAAACAGTTGAACAACAAGTAAAAAAGCTCCAATCGATGATTTCCACCCATAGCGCTGAAACGCCCGAAGAAACCGCTGCGGCTTTTCCGCCGGCCCTGAAAGACACCATACAATACGACGACTTCGCCAGGCTCGATATCCGGGTGGTAAAGGTGCTCACCGCCGAAGCCGTTCCCAAGGCCGATAAGCTGCTGAAACTCACGCTCGATACCGGCATGGGCGAACGCACCGTGCTCAGCGGTATCGCGCAGCATTTCAAGCCCGAGGAAGTAGCCGGCAAGACCGTCCTCTGGCTGGGCAACCTCGCCCCGCGCAAGATGCGCGGCATCGAAAGCGAAGGCATGATCCTGATGGCAGAAGATGCCCAGGGCCGTTTGCATTTTGTACAACCCGCCGGCGATGCCGAACCCGGCAGCACCGTTTCCTGATTCAAGCATGCGCACCAGTTTTAGCCTCGTATTTACAGCCGCCATTGTGGCACTTGCTGCTTGCACCGGAGCCGGCAAGCAAGACGGAACCGCCGCGGCCGACAGCCTCAGCGCCGACGAAAAGCTCGCCCGGCAATACTGCGGCAGTTGCCACCTGTATCCGGAACCTGAGCTGCTCGACCGCAATACCTGGTTGCGCGGCGTACTGCCTGTGATGGGCCCGAAAATGGGCATCTACGAACACCGCGGCGAAGTGTATACCATGCACGAACGGGGCGATACGCCGTTGTTACGCACGAAAATCTATCCGGACAAACCGATGCTCAGCAGCGCCGATTGGCAGCGTATCCTTGATTTTTACGGCAGCCGCGCACCCGAAACCCGCCCGCAACAGGTGCGGAACATGGGCATCGGCGGCAACAAAGGCCTGTTCAGTCCGCAATTGCCTGAACGCAGCTCCCAGGGCCCGATGGCGGTATTTACGAAAATCGATCCCGCACGGAAGCTGATATTTTTTGGGGATGGAAACGACAATACCCTCCATACCTACGATGCATCGCTGAAGAAGCTTTCCAGCCTCAAACTCAGCGGTTCTCCGGCCTGGATAGACGAACCCGCCGCCGGGCAATTGCAGGTGACCACCCTGGGTTCCATTTTCCCTTCCAGCAAACGCGAAGGCGCATTGCTCAGCCTGCGGGTTGACGGTACCGGCAAACTCAGCGGAGGCAATGCCATGATGCAGAACCTCCAGCGCCCCACCCAGGTGCAGGAAGCCGACTTCGACGGAGACGGACGCAAAGACAAGGTGGTGAATGCATTCGGACACCTGGAAGGCGAATTGTACTGGCTGCCCGGTGGTGATATGGCGAAGAAGAAAGTGCTGCGCGCCGAGCCCGGTGCCATCCACACCAAAATCGTCGACCACAACGGCGACGGCAAACCCGACCTGATGACGATGTTCTGCCAGGGCCGCGAAGGGATTTATCTCTTTGAAAACCAAGGCAATGGGGAGTTCCGCGAAAAGCGCCTGCTCGAATTTTCACCCGTCAACGGATCCAGCGGTTTCGATTGGGTGGATATGAATGGCGACGGGCACAAAGACATTGTATATACTTCAGGCGACAATGCCGATTATTCCATCGTGCTGAAGCATTTCCACGGCGTAACGGTTTACCTGAACGACGGGAAGGGCGCCTATACGCAGCAGTGGTTTTATCCCATCAATGGCTGTTACAAGGCGCTTTGCCGCGATTTTGATCTCGATGGCGATATGGACATCCTGAGCCTCAGTTTCTTCGCCGATTACGGAGAGCAGCCCAATGAAATTTTGGTGTATTTCGAAAACCAGGGCAATATGCAATTCCTGCCCACGCAGGTAGACGGTTATCAGAACGGGCGCTGGCTCACGGCCGATGCCGGCGATGTAGACGGCGACGGTGACGAAGACGTAGTGCTCGGCAATTTCTCGCAAGGCCCCGGCCAGGTGCCGCGCGAAGCCATCGGCCATTGGGTCAATTCTCCCGGTTTCATGCTCTTGCGCAACAATACCCGATGAGGATACTGCAATACAGCCTTGCCTTTGTTTTCCTGGTTTTCGGTGTCGTACAGTTCAACGACCCGGACCCGGAATGGTGGGTGAGCTGGTATTTCGGTCTTTCGCTCCTGTGCGTACTCGATGCCCTGGGCCGCATGTCGCGCTGGATGTGGATGTTGCCGGTGGTTCTAGGCACTGTCTGGCTCATTTCCATCTGGCCGGAAGCCTGGGAAGGCCTCGGGCTGGGAGAGGGCCTGCAGATGAAGAACGACAACATCGAACGCGCCCGCGAAAGCGGAGGGCTGTTGATCAGCATCCTTGCGTCGTATGCGTTTTTTCGCTGGCGGCGTACGCATATGGTCATTGAGCCGACGCCCCCCCCGCGCTGATTGAGTAACGAGGCTACACTCGCTATTTAAAAACTGCCTGCCCCGACATCTTCGTCGGGGAAATCATCCACCTCCGAATTCCTCCGCAGCGGAGTCTCGTCGAAATGAGCCATACTGGATTTCAGACCGAAGAGCCGACGCCTTGCGGTCATTGAGCCGACGCAGCGCAGCGGAGTCGAGTCGAAATGAGCCATGCAGGATTCCAGACCAAACAGCCGACGCCTCGCGCGGTAATTGAGCTGCCTGCCCGGACACCTTCGTCGGGGAAACCATCCAACTCCGAATTCCTCCGCATCGGAGTCGCGTCGAAATGAGTAATGCAGGATCTCAGACCAAACAGCCTACGCCTCGGGCGGTAATTGAGCTGCCTGCCCCGGCACTTTCGTCGGGGAAATCATCGATCTCCGAATTGCTCCGCAGCGGAGTCGTGTCGAAATGAGTAATGCAGGATTTCAGGCCGAAGAGCCGACACGGCGCTTCACAGGTTAGATGCCGCCTTTTGCGGTGAAGAAGTTGAAAACCTTGTCCATGAAGGAAATCGGCATAGCGGGGTCAGCTTCCCGGAACAGGGGGGAGATCGAGGGAAAACACAGCACGCGCTGCCTGCCGAACAGCGGCGTCATATCACTCAAACGCGAGACAACGCGATAGGGACCGCGTTGCGGTGGGAACTTCGGTCTATGTTGGTCGAAATGACATGTGCCACCAAAGACGCCTAAAACCCATCAACCGAAGAAGATGACGCAGAAGTTCAGTAAATTTGTTATCGGTAGAGTTCAAAAGCCCATGTACACCATCATAGAAATAGACAGAGAAAACCTCACCATCATGGGGGTTGAGTTTTCGGACTTGAGAACATTGGAACGCACGGCCAGTGCACTGGGGAGCAATATGTTCGAAGGGTTTAAACCTACCCCAAAAGGAATCGAAATTATCAGGGATTATGTGACGGGTAAAATATCACTGACAGATTTGGTGCGATTGGCCAACGAAAAGGCATATGTCTGATTCCTACAAATACTTAGACCCTGATTACACCTATACTGACCCCCATACAGGGCTTTTAAGAAATTTACCTGGCATTGCCGAGGAGGATGTTTTAAAGTTTGTTGAAAGTAGCGCGGTAACCAAACGGCTTCAGGAACTTTATGAGAACGCCATAAGGATCCGGGGTGTCGAAAGCCTATTCCAGATTCATAAACACCTGTTTCAGGATATTTACGTCTGGGCAGGCAAGAAACGCACCGTTGAAATAAGTAAAGACGGTAAACAATTTTTTCCTACCTCGCATTTTGAGCATGGATTTCGATATGTTGACCGACTAATTGCCGAGTTTAGTGGCCTTCATAAAGGCGACAACAAGATCCTGGCCGGAAAGCTGGCAGAGATTCTGGATACTATCAATTTTCTGCACCCGTTCAGGGAAGGAAATGGCAGAGCACAACGCGAGTTTTTAAGATCACTTGCCTTGGAAAATGGATTGACCTTGAACCTTAACCCACCTGACAATAAGAGTGTTTACGAACGGTACATGAATGGAACCATTGAGAGCAATATTGCCACCCTGACGCAGCTTATAAATGAATTAATAAGCTCCCCAGAACAATAACGGCAAGCCGGAAAAGCCTCCCTACGCTACCACCGTCTCATTGATCCCTTCGATCACCTCAATAATCTTCAAGGCGTCGCCTTCGCTGAAGGCGCCGACGAGGTCGGAGGTGCTGATTTCGGTGAAGGGCCCTTCTCATCGATGGTTTAATGACGCCTTTGAAATTCGATACGAAGCTCAACGTGTTCGGGTTGTCAAGATTCCAGTCCATTATATAAGGCAGATATTTAGTTGAATGCTCCCGCCAGTTGTCGTCCTGCCGCTGCGCTTGCTCCGCTTGTCGGCATGCCAGCGCTGAGGTGCGCTGTCATCCCGACGCTACGCCGCTTTGCTTGCTTCGCCTGTCGGGATGCCAGCCCTTGTGGGGGCTGTCAAATGATACTTTTAGTAGCCCCGGCGAGTCCCGACGCTACGCCGCTTTGCTTGCTCCGCCAGTCGGGATGCCAGCGCTTAGGGGTGCAGTCTTCCCGACGCTACGCCGCTTTGCTTGCTTAGCCTGTCGGGATGCCAGCCCTTGTGGGGGCTGGCAAATGAAACTTTTCGTAGCCCCGGCGAGAATCGAACTCACATCAAATGTTTAGGAAACATCTATTCTATCCATTGAACTACGGGGCCGGCAATGGGGCTGCAAAGATAAAGGCTGTTGCCTGGTATTACACAGGCAACCTGTAAAATTGAAAGCTGTGAAGTGGAGAGGAAGCAGCGATGGCAGTTATCGGATAAGTGTGAGCGTGCCGCTTGTATTGCTGCTGGTATTGCCGCTTATCCGGTAATCCAGTAGGAAGAAATACACACCTTCGGGGCAATCCACGTTGCGGTATTTGCCATCCCAGGTTTCGTCTGGCGAAGTACTGCGATACAACAATTGGCCCCAACGGTTGTAAACCGAAAGTTCAAAGGTTTCGAAACTGCATTCCGTCTCGACGCCGAATCGATCATTCAGGCTATCGCGGTTTGGGGTCAAGACATTCGGAATGAAGAGTGCACAGTCGGTGGTGTTGTTCTTGCAAGGGATAACGCGGACGAAGCGAACCACGGTATCGACACCACAATCCAGGGTCGCGATGCAGCGCACCTTGAACGTGCCGGTATCCGAGAAGCGATGCTCTGGATTCAGTGCAGTACTGGTATTGTTGGTTCCGCTGCCCGGGTCGCCAAAGTCCCAAACCGCGCCCTGTACGCCATTGCTGCTCGTTATTCGGAAGGAGAAGCGGTTTTGAACACAACTGTCGTTTGGGAAATCAATGCTGCCCTTGCAGGATTTGCCGCAATCGACAATCTCTAGCTTGACGAAAAAGAATGTGTCTGTCCCGCAGGGCGTGGGAACCATTGCCCGTATGTTGTAAAATCCGGGTTGTGAAAAAATATGGTTCGTTTGGATTCCGTTGGCCTCGTTGGCAGCACCGGATGCCGGGTCGCCAAAATTCCAGCTAACCACCTGGGTTCCCTGAAAGTGTTCCAGACTGAATTTTGTCGGTCTTCCGGCGCAGGAATCCAATACCCGTATCCGGGCAGAACTGGCCGTTCCGTTGGTGTCGTCTGCGTAGTAAACCCATTTGGGCAAACCATAACCACCGCCGCCCTGATTCCCGGCTGCACCGGATATGAATCCACAATCCTGCCCGGGCTTGTCAGGACATTGCACCACGTCCAGTAGCCCACCGCTGTTGATGTATAGCTGTCCATCCGGACCCAACTGCATGGTGGCCGGCGTGCCATTGGACGACACCAGATAGGCACTGCCCCCAATGGCCGCTGCCGTAGCCGTGCTCACATCAAATTGGTACGCCTGGAAAAGATTGCTCGCGTAGAGGAATCTTCCTTTGGGAGAAAACTCCAATCCATAAATCAGCGGCGAAATCTGCATCGAGCTGGGAATCTTCCAGACAACGGGGTCGGAAACTATGCCTGTGGCATTGTCGAACTTGAACAATTCAATGCTGGCATCGAACAAACTGCCCATCGCCAGCCGGTTAAACTGGCGGTTGATCTTCATATGGCCTGCGCCATTCCCCTGTGTGCCGCCAACGGAAGAAACAACCGGTGTCGGCTGGAAACCGGATGAAGTGAGCAGAAAAGCATAGAAGGAATTCCCGGGATTGTCGTGCGTCAGCAACCAGATGCCCTTCCCATTGGCCGCCGGCACAACCTCCAGTTTCTCGGTGCCGGTTTGCAAAAGCAGGATGTTTTTGACACCGGATACGATGCCACCCAAACCGCCATCCAATTTCATATCTACCAGGCTGTACCTTACGCCATTGACAGATCCTTGTTCATCTGCAGTAACCACATAGTATTCATCCGGATTCCCGGGCCTGGGCAACACAACAGCGGCTGTGGTGGATGAAAGCGTCACCGGATCGCCTCCGGTTAATCCGCTGCCATTCTGCATGATATTGTTGTTCCTGTTGTAGACCGTCACCCCGTCGGTGTAGAAGAGCAGGTTGCCTGTTTTTCTGTCGGCTACCGATGCGCTTCCCTCGAAGGTCGTTGTCTTCGATCCTGTAACACCTTTCGGGGGCAAGGATTGAAACGAAAGTCCTCCATCCCGGCCAAACCGCCATTGGTAGTTCTGTTTCTGCGCTGAACCCGTTACAGCGGTGAACAGCAATAACGCAATCGCAAGCAGGTTTTTTGGGTGCCACAACCTGGACATAAAGATTAAACAACCAACAGTTTTATTGGTTTTTAGTCCCTTTTTCTCTTATCCAAGCTTGTTCATGTGTTATTGAATCGGTTGACAGACCGGGAGGGTGCAGCCCCTAGCGTTGGTACTGCAGGATGTTCATTCCCCGTCCATGTGGTTTGACCCCATGCGTTTTTCAAAGGCATTGTGCAGCACCAGCATCAGCAATCCAAACACAACCGCAGCCAGCAACAACAACACATTCAGCAAGCCACCCACCGAAAAGGAAAGCCGCAGGAGAATCGTCGATATGATGAACCCGGAGTTGCGCATGATCTTGTGGAATGCGTCTGTGTAATACAGCGAGAACAAAAGCAAGAGCACATCGGTGATGATCAGCACGCTGAAGAAATGCTCGAAGAAAACGTTGTTGATGTTCTGGAAGGAAAGATCCGGCTTGCCGGTCCCCGCCTGGAAACCCTGCAGCCATGCGAAAAAGGAATAGGTGGCCAGGAGGAAAAGAATCGGTACCAACAGGCTGGCAATCCAACGCTTGATGCGGATATATTTCTCCTTTTCCTTTTCCTGGCGCACAGACCGCAACTCCGATGGCTCTATGCGTCGGTGAAACTGGTAAATCAGGTAAAAGAGCAGGAGGGAAGCGAGGAGATCGTAGGTGAAATTCAGGTCGTACTTGATCTTGAACCAGTCGGCAGACAGCGACAGATTCGCGAAATCCTTGAACAGCCGGCGAATCAGAATAAGGGTGATGATCTCGTACTGCTTGGCAATGTACGTGGAGATGGATTTGGGCAGGAAGTAGATCAGCAGGTATACCTCGTAGATCAGGATAAAGGAAAACGGCGTGTACACGGCAGCAATCGGGCTCCGCAGCAAGGCAGAAGCCGGATTGAGGCCGAAGAGACCGAATTCTGCCCCGAGTATCAGCAAGAGGTGTACGACGAAGCTGACGATGGCGATGGCAAGTATGCCGCGCTCCACACGCCTTCGGGTGTTGTCTGAGAGCAGGGCTTCGTAAACACGGGTAAAAGTGGCAGTCATGGTTGGCATGGTTGAGGCCGGCCGTCGGCTTTGGGTAGGTGCAGCAGTGCTGCAAGGGTACAAGGTAGCAAGCCTGAACCCGGACAGCATGATGTTGCCATCAGAATTTTGCTTTTCATGGGATTTATTTACCGGGCCATCCTGCGGGAAACTTGAAACAGCTAGCCTTGCGCACACCGCTCAGCGCTTGCTGATCTTGTTGTTCGTAATCACCCGCTGCCGGCTGCAGCGGAAGCGGTCGATTTCCGGATTGCGCCGCGCCGCATGCTTCTGGCTCACCCCGCTGTTCACCCGCTTGCGCCAGAGCCTGAAACTGCCGGGCTTGAGCTCCCTGCGCATCAGGGCAATGACGTCACTTTCCGCATAGCCAAACTGTGCTTCAATAGCCTCGAAGGGCGTGCGGTCTTCCCAGGCCATCTCGATGATCCGGTCGATGTCTTCCGGTTTCAGCATGGGCGGCTTCACAAGCGCCTCCTTTTCCATTTCACCCGCACATCTGAACCGGCGGCGAGGTACACAGAATGGGGTTTTGCATCGCCCAGAAAAGCGAAGTCGGGTCCGTACATGCGTCCAAAATCGCAGGCAATGGAATAGTCGAGCACCGGCCGCACTTCCCACGACGGATGCTGCACTTCATATTCTTCGCTGCGTTCGGCGTCGATGCGGGTATAACCGTAATAATGTTCGAAAATGAAGGCTTCCATGCTGTCGGGTGGCATGGCTGCGGTGTTGCGTCCGGCCTGTACGGCCAGGTGGTTCCAGTCGCGGCCCGTTTTCCATTCGTAGCAGATATGGTCGCTCAGCGGACCAGCTTCGATGCGGTGACGCGTCGGTACGGCCGTATAGTGTTCCTTGTACAACAGGTTCGCCATCCAGGCCACGGCGCGGTAGGGCACGGTTTCGTTCACAAAAACCACACCCCGCCTGGTTTCATTGCCTTCCCGGCGCTTCACATAGAGCCGCAGGTTGATTTCCTCAAAATTCCCCAGCAACGGCACCGGCACACCGAAGATGCGGGTGCGGCGGAACAGAAACCCGACCAGGGAAGCCCAGGCCATGCCATCGCGCAAATCTGCTTCCACGCCCTTCGGCAGGTAGGGTTCGAGCACGGCCGGCGGCAGCGCATAATTCGCCATGATCAGCTGTTCCCAGCGGGCAGTGAGGAAGGTTTCGGGCATAGAGCAGGCGACAATGGACGTTTGTCGCGATAAGAACACCCAGATGGCAATAGCTGTTTGTGGAGTGCAGAGGATTTGCTCATTTAAAAATCCGCCGGTCAAACGGAAACGGAACCATCTCCTTGACCTGCACGAGCTGAAAATCGGGATGTTTCGGATTGATGAGGACATTGAAATCGCCCTGTGTTACAACAGACGGAATGATGAGGAGGGCATGGCGGTTGCCGCGCACAAACGCATCGCCGATTTGTTGGGTCGCGGGCGGGTGCGGAAAGGCATTCCAGTTGGCTGGTAAGTCAGCTGCGTGGAGTGTTTGGGAAGCAACCTGGTCAGGGATGTCGAGGGTCATCATCACATAATCGTCGGGCAGGGTGGCGAGGGTAAAATGCACCGCCACTTCGGCCATGGCCAGCGATCGGTTCATGGCGGTATAAAAGAGTTCAACTCCGGCTGAGTTCCAGCGGGCGCCTTTGATCGCAGCACCAAGCCCCGACAGCGGCAGCGCGTATGCTTCCCTTGCCAGCCTGTATACTTCCATCTTTAAACCAGGATGCCGTGGTTGATGCGGATCAATTCGCCCAGCACCATGTCTTTCCCGTAGGAATCTTTCAGCAATTCAATCGGTTTCAGGTTGTTGAACGCGTAGACGGGCGTATTCAGCCAACTTTTGAAGCGCTCCAGGTTCCCGAAAACCTCGAGGCCTGCACGCGTCACCTCAGCCATTTCCAGAATTTTCTCGGAATGGATGGGCTTGAAAAGATGTTGCTTTGCCTGCTTGTAGCGCTGCAACGATTTTCCTGAAATATCGAGGAAACCCGCCCAATCGCTTTCGCTGAAGGGTGCTTCCTGCTGTATCAAATCGAAAAGAGAATAGGGGATGCCGGCGCGGATAGCGGCAATCATCAGCATTCTGTTGTCGAGGAAGCTGTCGTAGGTGATACCGGGCTGTTCCTCCGCAGTAAAGCCACCCTTCAATGCATCGGCGAAAAGATAGCCTATTTCCTTGTTCAGCCGGGATTCTAAACTGGATTTTCGGGGCGTTTTCATACCATTACCGGATATTTGTCTTCGAATTTAGGACAAATTTCCCGCTGTTGCAAGTCGCAACACTGCTTCTATTCCTTGGGCAGTAAAGTTGGATTGCATCACCTTGATTCTGATTATCAACCAGCTGCTAAGAGCTGAACGGCAGACTTTACTACACAACAACCGGTTCCTCCTGTGCCGCCCATGCTATCAGCTCGATGGCCAATTCAACCGCATCGCGGCAGGTGCTTGCTTTCAGATACCCGTCGTAACCCATGCTCAGATGGCAGCGTTCGCAACAGGCATTGAGTGCCTTGCGTTTCTTTTTGTCCGTGGATGCTGCCAATTCCCGGTATTGGTCAATGTGCGGTCTTCCTTTGACAGGAAAACGCGATTTTGACGTGCTTGGGGTCGCTGTAATACGCGCCTTCTTTGCCTGCTTTGCGCAAAAATTCGCGCGCATTGGCCACATAGAGCATAGCTTCGGTATGTGTGTCTTTATTTATCAGTAAGCAGAAAAAGTCAGCGTGTAGTGCGAAGTCAATCGCACCCTGGAAATACTTCAAACCTGTTTCTCACACAGATATTTTTATCCCAAATCAAGCATTAGAAAACTGATTAGGGCTTGGAAGCAAGAGAGAGCCGGAAATGAACGTAAGTTATTGTTTTTCCGTTTGAAGTCTGTTGTCTTTCGTTTGGGGAGTGGCTGTTCTGAAGGGTGTGGAAAGGGTGATTGTTCCCAGAACGAAATTCTGAAGCGCGATAGGGGACGAAGGGGTTGGAGGTGAGGAAGGAGTGGGGAATAAGGTTTTTGTAGCGGCAATAAAGTATTAGATAAACGTTTATAAGCGTGTAATTTCTACTCGGATTAGGCTCAAGCCGTCCATAGGCCTTTGCTGATAGTGGTTTCTTGCCTATATTGCACCCACATTTTAACTGTTTTTGATTATGGACTTTTTTACTTTTATCCAAACGTACAACACCGAAGATCGCTGCATCCTTTTGTGGAAGGAATTGCGGGATAAACACGGTGTATTCTGTAACCGCTGTGGCAACAATGAACATCTGTGGCTCCCCTCAAAGCGGAGATACCGGTGTAAACAATGCCAGTCTGAGACCACTTTGCGCAGTGGAACCTTGCTGGAGTATTCCAAGCTCCCTTTTCGATACTGGGTCTATGCGATTGCTGTGCTTGCTTTTCAGAAGAAATCGATTTCCGCTTTGCAGGTCCAGCGCCATCTCGGGCATCCGCATTATCGCCCCATCTG
>Ga0315901_10001646_pt1 | contig 32140 bp, 25 predicted proteins | sample LakEriMetagenome_10_FD_203761 | JGI IMG/M metagenome (GOLD analysis project Ga0315901, IMG submission 203761) | Freshwater fungal communities from buoy surface, Lake Erie, Ohio, United States - Buoy 2 MA116 | ecosystem: Environmental > Aquatic > Freshwater > Lake | place: USA: Lake Erie, Ohio...
ACAGAGGTGATCGGTAATGGCGGGTGCGCTCCCGGCGCGCTTGAGCGTTGCTGGCTCTTTGGAATCAAGGAGGCGCAGCGGGTTCGTGGCGAGACGCGACTGATCCACCTCGCTCAGCTCTTGCACGACGGGCGTGAAGTGCGCGCGCAACGTTTCAACGTAGGCAGGTCGGCAGGTTGCACAGCCAACAGAGTTCAGGTGCACCTGCACGTCGGTGAGACCGAGATCGCGAAGATAGGCGGCGCCCAGCTCGATCACCTCGAGGTCAATCCCAGGTCCGCTATCGCCGATCGCTTCAATGTCGAATTGCGTGAACTGGCGATAGCGCCCCTTCTGTGGTCGGTCGTAGCGGAAGAGTTGCGCCACTGTCGCAAGTCGTACGGGCTGCGGCTGGGAGCGCATGCCGTGCTGGATATAGGCCCGAACGGCGCCGGCGGTTGCCTCGGGTCGGAGCGCCAAGGGGACCGCATCATCACCACGCGGCTCTAGTCGATAGAGCTCTTTGGAAACGATGTCAGAGGTGCCACCAACAGCGCGTTCGAAGAGTGCGCTCTCCTCCGCGATCGGCAACTCGATGCGTGCGTATCCGGCGGCATCTGCCGCGGCCCAAGCACGATCGGTCGCCCAGCCATGCGCAGAGGCAAGTGGCTCAAGGAGGTCGCGTAAGCCGCGCGGTGACTGGAAGCCGCTCACTGGTGCTGCTCCCGCGAGACACTGCGAACGCCACGCACGCGCTCAAGCCGCGCCATCAGCCTGGCAAGCTCACTAATAGATCCGACAGCAAGGGTCATCAACATCTCCGCATTCGTTTGGCCTGTTGTCTGAACAGTAGCGGACAAGATGTTGACCTTCTGCTCCGCGACCACCTGGGTGATCTCCGTCAGGAGGCCGGTGCGATCGAGCCCCTCAATGCGAATCGTCACTGGATAGCTCTCGGTGGTGGCTGGCGTCGTCTCCCACTCCACGTCAATGAGGCGCGAAGCCTCTCGGGCGGAGGTTGAGGCGTCGCAACTGGCGAGGTGTACGGTCACCCCCTTGCCGCGGGTGATGAAGCCGACAATCGGATCACCCGGGAGTGGACGGCAGCAGCGACCGAATCGCGTCAGGAGGTCGGGCACGCCCTTCACGCGAATCCCACCGGTTCGCTCCGCTGGGGCGACCGCCGCAGCGCTCGTGCTGAGCGGCAAGAGTGACTTCGCGTCGTCCGAAGCGACGCCGAGGCGTGAGACCACTTGCTGTGGGCCGATGGCGCCGTAGCCAATCGCCGCGTAGAGGTCATCAACACTCCCCTGGTTCATCTGCTTGGCTACCTCCTCGAGGCGCTCGCGGCCGATGGACTCGAGGGTGGTACGGGCGAGGCGACGGAGTTCGCGCTCCAGCGACTCACGCCCATGCAGAATGTTCTCGTCGCGCTCCTGATGTTTGAACCACTGACGAATCTTGTTGCGCGCTTGGCGCGTGGTGGCGACATTGAGCCAGTCGCGGCTCGGACCATGCTTCCCCCGCGCCGTCACCACCTCGATGATGTCGCCTGACTTCAAGCGATACTCCAGCGGCACCAGTCGGTTGTTCACCTTTGCGCCGATACAGCGGTGACCGATATCGGTGTGTACGAGATAGGCGAAGTCGAGCGGCGTCGCACCGGCGGGAAGCTCCTTCACATCACCCTTCGGCGTGAAGACGTAGACCTGATCCTGGAAGACATCAAGTCGAACGCCCTCGAGGAACTCAGAGGCGTCGGTGACGTCGCGCTGCCACTCCAGCAGCTGGCGCAACCAGGCGAGCTTCGCGTCGTAGGCAGCATCTGCTTGCGAGCCATCCTTATAGCGCCAGTGCGCAGCGATTCCAACCTCGGCAACCTCATGCATGGACCGAGTACGAATCTGCACCTCAAGCGGACGCCCATCAAGTGCAACGACAGCGGTGTGCAGGCTTTGATAGAGATTGTTCTTCGGTACGGCGATGTAGTCGTCAAACTGATTTGGTATCGGCCGCCAGACGCTGTGGACTGCACCGAGCGCGGCGTAGCAGTCGCGCAGGTTCTCCACGATCACACGGATGGCATAAACGTCATAAATCTCCGAGAAGTCGCTGGAGCGGCGCGCCATCTTCTTGTGGATGGAGTAGAGGTGTTTCGCTCGGCCGGAGAACTCTGCCTCAATGCCCGCACGCTCAAGTTCTGGCTTGAGAACGGCAATAGCACGATCGACGTAGTCGGCGCGCATATCCCGTCGCAGCTCCACCATGCTGGCCAGCTCGTGGTACCGCTCAGGTTCAAGCGCCTTGAAGGCGAGATCCTCAAGCTCCCACTTCATCTGCCAGATGCCGAGGCGCTCTGCGAGTGGCGCATAGATCTCAAGCGTCTGCCTGGCGATACGACGCTGTTTCTCTGCTGGCAGGGCTGCCAGGGTGCGCATGTTGTGCAGCCGATCGCCGAGCTTGATCAGCACCACGCGAATGTCTTGGGACATGGCGAGGAACATCTTGCGAATGTTTTCGGCGTGCTGCTCCTCCGCACTCATTGCAGAGAATTTGCTGAGCTTGGTGACGCCATCAACGAGGATGCCGACCTCATCGCCAAAGCGTTCAGCAATCTCAGCAGCGGTGACCGACGTGTCTTCTGGAACGTCATGTAGGAGGGCGGCGACGAGGGTTGCCGCATCAAGGCCGAGGTCAGCAAGGATCAGCGCCGCCTCAGCGGGGTGCGTCACATAGGGCTCGCCCGAGGCGCGCACCTGCGTGCCATGCGCCTCAACGGCGAAGAGGAAGGCATCATCCACGAGGCGTGCCGCCTCCGGCGTACCGATTCCCGCTGCAACCTTGTCGCGCAGCGCTTCGCGAAGTGACTCAACCGGGCGCGCAAGTGCGCGGACCTTGGCGATTGGATCCGCCGCAGGGCGCTTGGCCCGAGGCGACTTTTCGACCGGCTGCGGCTCGATGCTCATAGTTTTGGAGAATAGCCGAGCGACGAGAGCACGCTCTGCGCCGTCGCCGCCTCATCCCACTCTTCGTCAACGCCATCTCGTTCAATGGTGCGCTCGTGCCCCTTCCCCGCCAGAAGCACGACGTCGCCCGGCTGGGCAGCGCTGATCGCGGCACGAATGGCGGCTGCGCGGTCATGAAGGATCTCAAGACTGCTACCAGCGCGAGGGGTGGCAGCGAGGTACGCCGCTCGAATCTCCTCCGCGATATGGTTTGGGTCCTCGCCCCGCGGGTCTTCGTCGGCGATCCACACCAAGTCCGCGCCCGTTGCGGCTTGCCCGACCGCTGTACGTCGACCAGGGTCGCGCTCACCCGCAGCACCGGTCACCAGCAGTAGTCGCCCGGCAGGGGCACACAGTTCGCGCGCCACCGCCACCGACGCCGTGAGTGATGGACCCGTATGGGCGAAGTCGACGATGACGCGGAACGGCTGTGTGCCGCTGATGAGCTGACTTCGCCCCGGGGGTCCGACCTCTGCCTCAACTGCCGCAATCGCGGCGGGAAGTGGCAGGCCCCACGCAGCAACGAGGGTTAGTGCCGCCGCAGCATTCGCAGCATTGATGCGACCAGGCATGCTGAGATGCAGCTCAGCCTTTACGCCATTGATCAAGACCTCGTGCTCGGAACAGGCATCGAATCGAGCCACCTGTAGCCCTGCCGCCTCTGCCGCAGCGGCGAATGGCTGCACTGCAGGGTCACTCGCATGCACGACGACCACGCGCGGAAGGCGACGTGCGCGACTCGCTGCACTCCCCACCGTTCTTGCCACGAGCTTCGCTTTCGCGGCGCGATACTCATCAAGGTTCGCATGGAAGTCGAGATGGTCTGGCGAGAAAGTTGTATAGATGGCTGACGCGAAGTTAATGGCGCCGACGCGCTCGAGTTGCAGCCCGTGACTCGTGCTCTCCACAGCGGCCGCCTCATCACCAGCCTCCACCATGTCGCGTAGCGCGCGTTGCAAGGCGGGAGCCTCCGGCGTGGTCTGATGTGCCGCCGCAGCTCGCTGGATGCCACCAACACGGCTGATCGCCGTTGAGATCAGCCCAGTGCGTAGTCCGGCGGCGGTGAGCGCGGTTGAGAGGAACGTTGCTGTGGTGGTCTTCCCGTCGGTTCCCGTTACGCCGATCGCGAGAAGCTCTTCGGCTGGATCACCCTCCCACCACGCAGCTGCAGCCGCTAGGGCGGCACGCGCATCGCGAACGAGGATGTGTGGCACGCTCGCCGCTACGGGCCGATCAGCGATCACCGCAGCTGCACCACGCTGAACCGCGTCATCAATGAACGCCAAGCCATCCTGAGACCGTCCAGGGATAGCCACAAACACTCCACCCCGAACAACCCGACGAGAGTCGTGTGTGGGAGGGCTCTCGATCTCCACGGTGGTGGCGCTCCCTGCCAGTAGCAGCTGCGCGTCTGCCAAACGTGCCTCCAGGTCTCGAAGCAGGCGGCCAGCCATCAGCAAATCCTCCCCGCATGGACGCCAGAACGAAGAGCTTCGTGGCTTCTATTCACGACGAGACTTCGCCCCGAAGGAGCAGCGCGCGAACTCGCGGCGGGAGTGCCGAGGCAACTAACCTCAATACTGGCAGCGCCTCTTGTCGCCGAGCGAGAACTGTTAATCCAACGTACGCGGCTAGCCCCACGATCGTTCCAACGCCCGCCGCAGCGGTGCCTGCGAGCACACCGACCTCGCGTGCAGAGTCCATGAATGGCGATGTAACGAGAACAGCCAAGCCGGCGGACACGATGGATGCAACTACGGCAAAGATGATCAACTTAAGAATGGTAGCGGCGTGCACAATCTGCGACCGACGGGCCAAGAGACCTACCAGCGCGATAGCCTGAATCCAAGTCCCAAATGGAAGGGCCATAGCGATGCTAGAGAGGCCAAACGCGGGGAACCACAATGTCGCAAACCCAAAGATGACCAAACATCCACAGACCTCAGCGAGCGTCGGCCGCAATGTATCGCGTAGCCCGTAGAAGAGTCGGATAGCCACAGAGATGATGCCGTGTGCGACAAGGCCAAGGAGCAGCAGGCGTAGAAGGTCGGCCGTGGCTGTGATGGACAGCACATCAATGCTCCCCCCAACCACGAGCCTCACCGCGTCAAAGGCGAAGAGTGCTCCGAGCACTGCGATTGGCGACAACAGCCAGATCACTGTGCCGATGCTGAGGGTTGCGATCGTGCGCACCCGTGCGAGATTGCCACGCGCCACATGTGCCGCCACCTTTGGTAAGATTGCCATTCCAATAGAGGAGGTCACCAGGGCGAGCGGCACCTGCATCAACGTGAACGCATAAGACCATACGGTGATCGCGCCTCGACCGCTCGAGCCAGCGAGGGAGATGAGGTATGCCAGCAGGAGCTGGACGAAAAGCACGGAGCCGACGCGAGGAAGGAGCGAGCGAAGAGCATCCCGCAGCAACGGGTCGCTGAAATCGGGACGTGCTGGTCGGAGGGTGCTTCGCATGAGAACGGCTCCCGTAACGAGCAGCACAGCAACCGCACCCACCGCTGTACCAATCGCCGGACCGTAACCGGCAGCTGCTCGTCCGCCAATCAGCGCTCCACCGATGGTCCCAGCGCTGTAGAGAAGTCCCGTGATCGCTGAGGTTCCGAATCGGGAACGGGCTGCGGCTGCACTGGAACAAACCGCAGAGAGAGCGAGTGCGATGGTGGCGACATAGAGAATGATGCTGAGGTCTGCCGCTTCGTTTTGTTGGCTGATCGGCAGGCCGCCAACCAGCACGCCGCTCAATGTCTTCGCGACAATCACAATGACCACCCCGAAGAGGATAAGCAGCAGCAGCATCGCAACGAGCACGGAGCCCACTAATCGTTGAGCGCGAAGGTCCTCTCCCCGTTCCAACAGGGCGCTGAGCTGCGGAACAAGCACGGTCGCAATGGAGCCGGCAGCAATAAGCGCGAACACGATGTCGGGGATGCGGAACGCAGCGAAGAATGGGTCCAGTGTGCCAGTCGCCCCGAAGACAGCAATGAGCACGGTGATGCGCGCCCAACCAGCAATTCGAGAGGCGAGTGCGCCCGCAGCCAGAACAGAGCTACTACGCGCGGTGCTTGCACGAACGACTGGTGCGACGGAACGCCGCTTCATGGCTTGGCCCCGGTACGTCGCGCACGTGGATGCGCGGACTTGTAGAGGCCACGTAGGCGTGTGGTTGAAACGTGGGTGTACACCTGCGTCGTGCCAAGGCTCTCGTGCCCGAGCAGTTCCTGCACCACGCGAAGATCTGCTCCGCCGTCAAGGAGGTGCGTGGCGAATGAGTGGCGCAGCGTGTGCGGATGAAACGCCTCCGGAAGGCCAGCTGCACGTGCAATGTCGTCAAGTCGTGCGCGAGCACCGCGCTCGCCGAGCGCTCCACCGTTTCGATTCAAGAAGAGCGCAGAGGTTGACGGTGTGGCCAAGGCAGCGAGTGCTGGTCGACCATCCGACAGATACGATTCGAGCGCGCGAATACATGGCGCACCAAAGAGTGCGACGCGCTGCTTGTCGCCCTTCCCTGTCACCTTCACCTCACCGCGGCCGAGCTGAAGGTCGGCGAGGGTAATCGCTACGACTTCCGCTATACGCAGGCCAGCCCCGTAGAGGAGCTCGATCAGCGCGGTATCGCGCAGCGCCAGCGCAGGTGAGGTGCCAATCGCCGCCTGCGCAATGAGCTGCTCAACTTGTGCCTGCGACAAGACATCAGGGAGCCGCTTCTCGCGCTTTGGTCGGGCGAGCGCATGCAGTGGATCCTTCGCCACGCTCCCCTGCCGCACCCAGAATCGGTAGAAGGTGCCGAGTGCGGCGAGCCGCTGCTGCACGGTAGAGCGCTCACCATCTTCACTAAGAAGGGCGATGTAGCGGCGCAGGTCTGCCCGGCTTGGCGTGCGCCAGTCGATGCCCTCAGCGTCGTACCAGGCAACGAGCCGCTCCACCGCCGTGCGGTACGAGCGCTCTGTTGCGGCAGAGAGTGCACGCGCACGCAGGTGCATGATGAAGGGGGCGATACGCGGATCAGTCACAGCAGAAGAGAGCGACGCCACGGGAGCCGGTCCGCGGCCCCGAGCCATTAGACCGTCTCCACCTGTTCAGCCGGTGCCTCCGCGACCGACTCAACGGCGGCAGGCTCCGCCGCGGGATCCTTACTCTTCGCCTTCGCCTTTGGCTTCGCCTTGGTCTTTGCCTTGGCTTTGGCCTTTGGCTTCGCCTTGGTTTTCGCTGCGGCTTTCGCGCCGCTGTCGGCGGTGGCTGCGCCGCGTCGCGGACGCTTCGGCACCCAGGCGAGCGGATCAGGTTCACCGCCCGCGATGACCGAGCCAAGGACAACAACCTCTGGCAGGGTTACGCGCGCGCCGCACTTGGTGCAGACGCCACCCTCATCGTCTTTACCAATCACCGCGCCGCACTCGGCATGCGTTGCGCCCGTTGGACGCGGTCGAATCGTCTTGCATTCGGGGTAGCGGTTACACGAATAGAAGTAGGTGCCGCGCTTGTTGTTCTTCTTCGGCCCGAGCTTCCCACCGTGCTCAACGCCACAGACAGGGCAGAGTGCATCAAACTCAAGCTTGAACTCTGCGGGTACCTCCGCCTTCGGAATGTAGCGGCACTCTGGATACCGATCGCAACCGAGGAACCAACCGAAGCGACTCCGTCGCTGCGCCATCTTGCCGCCATGTTCCGCGCCGCACATTGGACATGGAAGGCCCGCACCTTCAAGCGTTGGTGTGTCGCCCGATGGCGTGTCATCGCCAATCACCTTTGAAAGCGACTTGCGCTCGGCGTGTTCTGGGTAGAGCGTGCAGGCGAGGTACCAACCGAATCGGCCGAGGCGCTCCTCCATTGGATGCCCCTCGGAGCACTTCTCTTCGCTGGCTCGATTGCGGAACTCTCCAGCGCCGATTGATTGCGCCTTCTCAAGAACGAGTGGATCAAAGGTGCTCCAGAACTTCTGCAGCACGTCGCGCCAGTTCGCGCGCCCCTCTGCCACTGCGTCGAGCTCTTCTTCCATGCCGGCGGTGAAGCCAAGGTCAACGAAAGTAGAGAAGTGCGTGGTGAGCAGGTCGCACACCGTTTCGCCAAGTCGCGTGGCGCGGAGGCGATTATCTTTGTCGCGGTCAACATATTCGCGCTCTTGAATACGTTCGATGATGGCGGCGTAGGTTGATGGTCGGCCGATGCCATGCTTCTCTAGCTCCTTGACGAGCGTTGGCTCGGTAAAGCGTGGCTCAGGTTTTGTCGCGTGCGGCACGCCCTCTACTGTGGCGACGCTCCCCTTGGAGCCCTCTGGCAGATCGGGAACCTTCGCTTCAGCATCTTCGTCCTCGTCGTCACGACCTTCGAGATAGACGGCGGTGAAGCCGGGCTCAAGCGTTCGCGTTGCAACTGTTTTGAGACGATCGCTTCCTGTGCTCCAGATCAGCGTGGTGGATGCAGAGATCTTGTCGGGCATCTGCGATGCAATCGTGCGCCGCCAAATCAACGTGTACACCTTCAGCTCGCGTTCATCGATATATGGCGCGGCGAGTTCGGGGGTGAGGGCGAGATTCGTTGGGCGAATCGCCTCGTGGGCCTCTTGTGCGTTCTTCGACTTCGAGGCGTATTGGCGACCACCCTCTACGAGCATCTCTGGGCCGAATCGTTCGCGGATGACCGCCGCCGCATCGCTAATCGCCTGCTGGCTCAACGTGGGTGAATCGGTACGCATATAGGTAATGAGACCGGTGCGTTCGCCGCCGATCTCCACACCCTCGTAGAGCTTCTGGGCGAGCTGCATCGTGACGCGCGAGCGGAAGCCGTGCTTTCGACCCGCCTCCTGCTGCAGCGTGGAGGTGGTGAATGGCGGAACTGGGCGCTGTTTACGCGTTCCCTCGCTGCGCTCCACAACGACCGCATCAGCGCCTTCGAGGCGGGCCACAGCGGCTGCCGCTACCTCTGGGTCAAGCTCGAGAATCTCCCCCTTCTCGCCGATGAGGGTGGCTGGAACGACCATGTCGCTCGCACTCGCGGGGCGAATCCCGATCTCCACCGTGGTGTAGTGGCGTGGGATAAAGGCGCGGATGGCACGCTCGCGCTCCACAACCAGGCGAAGCGCCACCGACTGCACCCGCCCGGCCGAGAGCTTCGGCTTGACGAGCCGCGAGAGGAGCGGCGAGAGCCGGTACCCGACGAGGCGATCGAGAATGCGGCGCGCCTGCTGGGCGTTAACGAGGTCGAGGTTGATGGCGCGGGGGTGGGCGAACGCCTCAAGGATGGCCCCCTTCGTGATCTCGCTGAAGGTGACCCGGTGGCGATCCGCCTCGGGGATGCCAATGGCCTCGGCCACATGCCAGGCGATCGCCTCCCCTTCGCGGTCAAGGTCAGTTGCGAGCCAGACCGAGGTTGCCTTCTTGGCGGCACGAGTGATGTCATCAAGGCGCTTCTGCTTGTCTTCAATGATTTCGTAGACCGGGGTGAATCCGTTCTCCACGTCGACCGCCATGCTCCCCTTCTTCGTCTTTTGGGGGAGATCCCGAATGTGCCCATAGGAGGCGAGCACGGTGTAATCGGGACCGAGATACCGCTCAATCGTCTGGGCCTTGGCCGGCGACTCAACGATAACGAGGTTGGTGGCTGCCTTTGTCATGGGCGAGAGCGTAGCACCGCCCCCAGAACGCGCCGCCAACGCCCGCCGCGCTGCTCAACGAGCCCGCGCAGGCTCAAGAGGGTCAGGGCCGCCACCAGCGCCCCCGGGGACTCCATCGCGAGGTCGCTCAGATCCCCCTCAACGACCCCTTCAGCCCCGGCTGCATCCATCCTTTGAAGAATTTCTCGCTGTAAGCCTGAGGTCTCAGCGTCAGTTGCGCCCGCCACGGCATGCGGCGCACCGTGGGAATCCCCAAGCTGACCTCGCAAGGACAGTGCACAGACAGTAAGCCACGCACGCAGGTCAGCCTCCCCGGAAATGAGCACGGGTGAGCGCTCTTCCGTGAGACGCAAAGACAACTCCTGCGCTCGCTGGAGCCAGCGGAGCCCTCCTTCTGCACTCTCTGCACCGTAGGGGGCGCTCACAACCGCTACCGGGAGCCCGAGACCAGCCGCCGAATCTGCGGTAATGAGCGCTCCCGAGCCCTCGGGTGCCTCAACGACGATCAGCCCGTCACAGAGCGCCGCCAGGAGGTGGTTCCGGGCGGCAAAACTCCAGGCGGCGGGCGGGGTTCCGACCGGTCGATCCGAGAGAAGAAGGCCCACCTGCTGGATCTGCTCAGCCAGGCGCCGCGCTCCGTAGCGCAGCCCAAGCGGGGCAGGACTGGGAAGTACCGCGATGGTCTCCCCTCCCGCCTCTACGGCTGCCAAATGGGCCACCTCGTCGATGCCCATGGCGAGGCCTGAGACGACACACCACCCCGAACGCGCCACCTCAAAGGCGATGCGCCGAGCGGCTGCAGCGCCGTGGGGTGAGGGGCGCCGCGTGCCAACAATCCCAATCGATGGTCTCCCCAGCACCTCAACTCGCCCCAGCGCCCAGAGCGGGCGACGCCGATCTGCATCGGGGGCCAACCCGAGGGCCTCACTGCGCCGCTCAGGGATTCGCGGATCGCCCGGGAGCAGCGTGACTGCGCTCACCAGTGATCGCCGTGCAGATGGATCGCCTCTGCCACATCAGCGTCACACACAACATCGCGACCGTCGAGGAGCGCCACCACCCTCGCAACCTGTTCGATCTGACTCCAGGCGCGTACCCCAAGGCCCTCGATCGTGCGGCGCGTGGCACGAGTCATCGCATCAGAGCGTTCAGGCTGGCGCGCGAGGGCTGCACGCACTGATGTCGCGCGTTCTCGGGCCGTGAGTGTGGTGAGTTCACCGCGCGGCAGTGCAGCCAACGGCGTACTCGGTCGAGCAAGCCGCACGCGCAACGGGAATCGATCACGAATTGGTGCGGAGAGTGAGAGGCTCCCACGACGTCGTGCTGCAGGGAGGCAGCGACAGGTCCCACTCGGCTGCTCCAGCTCCCCACAGCCACAGGGGTTGCCAGTGGCGGCCACAATCGCATCTGCCGGGAAGCGAACCGAACGCCCCGCACGAACCAGATCTACACTCCCGCGCTCCAATGGTTCGCGCAAGGCCTCAAGCGCATCGCGCCGGAATTCACCGATCTCATCAAGAACGAGGAGCCCACGATGCGCCCACGTCAACTCGCCCGGCGTCATGCGCGGCCCACCGCCGATAAGCCCAGCAACCGTGATGTCGTGATGCGGAGCTCGCAAGGGCGGTCGCCACGAGTACTCAGGAGCGTGTCCGCCTGCCGAAGCGATCGCAGCGACCTCGCTCTGCTCCCCTGAGGCCAGGTCGGGCAAGATTTCATGCAACGCGCGCGCGAGCATTGACTTCCCCACACCAGGCGGCCCTTCAAGCAGAATCGGAAAGCGTCCGCATGCTGCGATCAAGATGGCGCGTGTTGCGATCGGTTGACCACGGATGGCGGCAAGTTCACATGAGACAGCGATGCTGGCAGGTGGCGATGCGACACGTGCCAAGAGGGCTGGTGTATCTCTCCGCGCACCATCAACCGCTGCTGCAGCGTCTGCAAGCGTCACAATGGGGATCGCCTCACCTCCAAACGCCGCAGGGAGCATCGCCACACTTGCTGGGAGCAGCACGCGGTGACCGAGCGACAACAACGGCAGCGCAAGCGGCAGTGCACCAGGTACGGTGCGTACCCTGCCGTCCAGCGCCAGCTCACCAATCGCTGCCAGCGTTCCTCCGCAACGATGGCGAATCTGTCCGCTCGCTAGAAGTATGCCAAGTGCGATTGCTAGATCGAACGAACCGCCACTCTTACGTAAGTCGGCTGGTGCGAGATTGATGGTGATGCGACGAGCGGGCCAGGTGTAGCCAGCCGCACGAATGGCGGAGCGTATGCGCTCGCGCGCCTCGCCGACAGCGGTATCGGGGAGTCCAACAATTCGTGTTGCAGGAATGCCAGGGGCAACATCTACCTCTACCTCGACCGGAACCCCTTCAATACCGACCAGGGCGGTAGAGGCAACGGAGGTAGGCATAGAGGGAGGATCGCAGCGGGAAGTTACCGCGCACGTAGCGGGGCGGACTAGAGGTCTGCTGCAACCTGTGCGATCGTCTCAATGAGGCGTGCAGACCAGCCTTCAAGTTCGTCCTTGCGACGGAGCGCCTCGCTCACTGGAACGAGGGAGCCTGCGAGTTTATGTGTCTCACGAATATGAATCGATGGCAACGCTAACGTCGCAATGAAGACGATGCCGAGGTGCACGCGACCAACATCATCACCGTCATCGTTCAGCAGCCCAATCGGCGTGAAGGATGGCAGCGTTGGCGTGGCAACCTCTTCTGCCCACTCTCGAGCGAGCGCCGCGCGAATGCCACCGTCGCCGGGTGAGATGTGCCCGCCCACACCGAACGAGGCACGGCCGTGCAGCCGCTTGTCACTGCCACCCGCGAGGCGGTCCATCCAGAAGAGCTGCGTATCGCTGGCAGGGGCTCCCGCAGGACGATAGAGGGCTACTGCATACGGGATGGGCTGCTTCCAGGCGGGATCTGACTCAAGTTCGCGCCGCGGGCGCGCCTGGGTCAATCCGTCGAGCCGCTCGATTTCACGCTCCCCCTCTTCAGGGCTGCTGAAGGCCCGGAGGCCGGTCCACGCGCCTGCAGCGAGTGCCAGCTCACGTGGAATGCCGAGGATCTCTTCATCGGCGCCCTTGGCCAGTGGATCTGCGCTCACTCGTTCTCCGTAAGCACTGCGCGCGCGGCAGCGAGACGCTTCTCTAGGTCAACCCGACCGATGATCGGATCGTTCTCTGCGGCTGCCAGTCGTGCGTCCCACTGCTCCAAGATGAGGCGCAGCGTCTTCAGGCGCCGGCGAACTTCGCGCGCGTTCGTTGCCAAGATGTCGGCACCCATCGCCTCTGAACCGCGCGCGAGCCGCGTAGCAGAGAGCCAGCCCGTACTGGCGAGCAGGTGCGAGATCTTCCAGCCGTCAGGGGCATCAGCCGCATCGCCGAGCGCCACCGTCTCCACCAGTGCTGCCGCTACGAGCAGCGGCAGGTGGCTGACCGCAGCGGTCGCAGCATCGTGGAGCTCAGCCTCGAGGATTACCGGACGCGCGCCACAGCTGGTTGCGAGCCGCTCTACCAGTGCAGCGGCACCACCACCGTTGGCACCCGGGACAATCACCCATGGGCGACCGAGAAAGAGGTTGGCGTCTGCCGCGGCAAAGCCAGTCTCATGGCTCCCAGCCATCGGATGGCCGCCACAGAAGCGAATGTTCCGCGCCGCCGCCTCCTTCGCAATCCACACCTTGGTCGAGGCGACGTCGGTCACCACAGCGCCATCTGCAAGGCGCCCCGAGCGACGACAGATCACCAGCTCATCGAGAATTGCGGTCATGGCGATCGGTGGCGCGCAGAGAATCACGAGCGCTGCACCATCGACCGTTTCGGCGATTGAGCGACCAACGGAATCAATCACGCCTACCGCCAGCGCCTCTCGCGGGCCCGCTTGCGTTGGCGTCCATGCAACGATCTCGAGGCCGCTCTCATCAAGAGGGCCAACGGAGGCGGGATCTTCGCGCAGCGCCCGCGCGATGGAGCCGCCGATCAGGCCGAGGCCGAGCAGCGCTACCTTCACTGGCGGTCAGCCCACGGTGGCGATGGCGTCGAGTGCGCGAACGACTGCGCGAATGCCGCCCTCAAAGTTGCCAAGATCCATTGACTCATTCGGCGCGTGTGCATTGTCGTCTGGTGGCGTGAAGCCGAGCAGCACAACTGGGAGGCCGAGCTCTTTCTGGAAGAGCGCAGCGATCGGAATAGAGCCACCCTCACGGATGTAGAGCGGCGGCACACCGAAGGTCGCCTCAAGTGCCCCCGCCGCAGCGTTCAGGTACGGATCACCAAGCGGCGTAAGGAAGGCGTCACCGTTGCCGAGGTTCTGCACCTCAACCTGGAGTCCGGCAGGTGCAGCGGCGCGTAACGCCGCCTCAAGCTGACGGCTGATCTTCTCTGGGTCTTGTGCGGTCACGAGGCGGCACGAGATCTTGGCGTGTGCATGGGCTGGGATGATCGTCTTGGAGCCGTCGCCCATAAAGCCTCCCCAAATGCCATTCACGTCGAGTGTTGGGCGCCCACCACGTCGCTCAACGGTAGAGAAGCCGCTCTCCCCCGCCGTGGCGGTGGCACCAATGCCTGCGAGATAGCCAGGCTCGTCAAACGGCAGAGCGGCGAATGCGGCGCGGTCGGCTGGTGTGAGCTCAACGACATCATCGTAGAAGCCAGGCACGGTGATGTGACCGTTCTCGTCATGCAGCGAGGCGATCATGGCGGCGAGGGCGTTGGCGGGATTCACCACGGAGCCGCCGTAGCTCCCCGAGTGCAGATCAACATCGGAGGCGCGTACGTCCACCTGAATGTAGGTGATGCCGCGGAGCCCAACCGTAAGAGCTGGGCGATTGCCGTCAAAGAAGCCAGAGTCGCTAATGATCACGGCGTCGCCGCTGCAGCGGTCTGGGTTCGCCGCCATCCACGACTCAAGGTTCACGGAGCTCGACTCTTCTTCCCCTTCGAAGACGTACTTCACGTTCACTGGCAGGGTGCCGCGTGTGGTGACAAGTGCCTCCAGCGCGCTGAGGTGAATCACGATCTGACCCTTATCGTCGGCAGAGCCACGACCGAGCATGCGTCCGTCGCGAACGATCGGCTCAAACGGGCTCGTCTTCCAGAGATCGAGCGGATCTCCCGGCTGCACGTCGTAGTGGCCGTAGATCACCACGGTCGGGAGCGAGCTATTGACGATCTTCTCGGCCACAACGATGGGGTGGCCGCCGGTCTCACTCACCTCTACACGCTCGGCGCCAATGCGACGGAGCTCAGCGGCGAGCCACTCTGCAGCTGCGCGGCAGTCTGGCGCGTGCTCGGGAAGGGCGGAGACACTCGGAATCTTCAAGAACTCTGCGTACTTCGCCATCCGTGTGGCTGCCGTCGCAACGAGGTGCGCCTCCTCTGGCCCCTCTAGCCCCTTCCAGGCGAGTGTTGGGGCGTACGCCATTAGGCGGGCTGTCCCGCCGCCGTGCCCTCAGGGCCAGGCTTTGCAGCTGGCCCAGCCTTCGATTTGGCCTTTGACTCTGGGATCGATACGCCCGCGGCTCGCAAACGATCAAGCAACCCGGCGTATGCAGCTGGCTTCGCAGGGAGGCCATCAAAGAGCGCCTCAAACGCCTCACCCTCGACGGTCTCTTCGGCAATCAGCTTCGCTGCGAGAGCATCTAAGCGGTCGCGATGCTTCGTCAGCACTTCGCGCGCACGCTCGGCACCACGATCGATAATCGCGCGGACCTCTTCGTCAATCTGCTTTGCAACAGCCTCGGAGTAGTTCTTCTGCTCCGACATCTCGCGGCCCAGGAAGATCATCTCGTCTTGGCGGCCCAGGGTGACGGTGCCCAACTTCTCGGACATACCGAAGCGCGTCACCATCTTGCGCGCAAGATCGGTCGCCTTCTCAATGTCGTTTGATGCACCGGTGGTCGTATCGCCAAAGACGAGCTGCTCCGCAACGTTGCCACCCAGCATCGCAGCGATCTTGTCTTCAAATTCGCTCTTGCTCTGCAGGTAGCGGTCTTCAGTCGGCAGGTTCATCGTGTAGCCGAGTGCCATGCCGCGGCTGATCACCGTGACCTTGCTGACCGGATCGCACTTCTCAAGAATGCGCCCGACCACCGCGTGGCCACCCTCGTGGTAGGCAATGATCTGCTTCTCTTCATCGGTAATCAGGCGGCTCTTGCGCTGTGGGCCGGCCATTACGCGATCGAGTGCCTCTGCGAACTCGTCCATGCCAATCGTGCGCTTGCTCCGACGTGCGGCAAGGATCGCAGCTTCATTCATAAGGTTGGCAAGATCAGCTCCAGAGAATCCTGGCGAACGGCGCCCGATCTCTTCCAGGTCCACCGTCTTGTCGAGCGGCTTCCCCTTCACGTGCACCTTCAAGATTGCAATGCGACCCTTCAGGTCTGGGCGATCAAGGATCACCTGGCGATCGAATCTGCCTGGGCGTAGCAGCGCCGGATCAAGCACGTCAGGGCGGTTCGTGGCGGCGATGATGATCACGTTGGTGCCCGTCTCAAAGCCATCCATCTCCACGAGGATCTGGTTCAGCGTCTGCTCGCGCTCATCGTGCGATCCGCCGAGTCCGGCGCCACGCTGGCGTCCGACGGCGTCAATCTCATCGATGAATACGATGCACGGCGAATTGCGCTTCGCCTGATCAAAGAGGTCGCGCACACGCGAGGCGCCGACGCCAACGAACATCTCAACGAACTCGGAGCCAGAGATGCTGAAGAACGGCACGCCAGCCTCACCGGCAACGGCACGGGCGAGTAGGGTCTTTCCGGTGCCGGGGGAGCCGATGAGCAGTACGCCCTTCGGGATTTTTGCGCCCAGCGCTTCGAAGCGCTCTGGGAACTTCAGGAATTCAACGACCTCTTCGAGTTCAACCTTCGCCTCCTCGACGCCTGCGACATCGGCAAAGGTGACGGGGGTTTTGTTTGCAATGAACATCTTCGCCTTGCTCTTGCCAAAGCCCATCGCCTGATTGTTCTGCCCCTGCGCGCTGCGCATCATGAAGACGAAGAGTCCGCCGATAAGAAGCACCGGTAGAAGGGCGCTGATCAGCAAACTAAAGAGCTGGCCGGAGTCGTCAGGCTTCTTCGCACCAAACGTCACACTGTCGGGGTTACGGCCGCCAGCCGTGGCGGCGGCGCGGACATCGTTGTAGACATCGGTCAACTGTGTAGGGACCTGCACCTGATAGGTGTCTGGTGGGGTGCCGACCTTGGTGACGGTGAGGGTCTGCTCCTGCTGCACTACAGAGGCGACGCTGCCGCCGCGGACTTCAGCCAAGAATGCCGAATAGTCCTTTGTGGCGGCTGGCACTGGGGTGAGGAGGACGCTGCTCAGGAGCACGACAGTACCCAGGAGCAGGATCAACATGACCGCACCATTGCGCAGAGCCTTTGGAATCATTAGGTTCCCTCCGTTCTCCGTCTTCCACAATGGTGCGTGGTAGCGAGGGCAGGAATCGAACCTGCTACCAAGGGCTTATGAATCCCCTGCTCTACCGGTGAGCTACCCCGCCGTGCCTCTCCATAGGATACCGAACGGGGCTCCCCCACGCACTCCAGGGCCAGCGCCCGCAATGGAAGCGATCCGCTAGGCTCCGAGGATGTTGCGAATTCTTACCCTCTGCCACGGCAACATCTGCCGCTCCCCTCTCGCTGAGGTCCTGATTGAGGCGGCGATCAGCGCCGACCCGCTCCTCGCTGGGCGCGTGGTGGTCTCAAGTGCTGGCACCTCTAACGAACACGCCGGCGAGGGCATGCATGCCAACAGCGCCGCAATCCTCAGTGCACGCGGCCTACGAACCGCCCACCGAGCGCGCCTCTTCACCCCAGCTGTAGCAACGACCCTCGATCTGGTGCTCGCCGCCGATCAGGCCAATCTACGAAACGGGCGCACCATCATCCGTATGGCCGATCGACAACCAGAGATTCGCTTGATCAGGGATTTTGATCCAACGGCCGTTGGTCGCGATCTCGATGATCCGTGGGGTTACCCACCAACAGAATACGAACGTACCGCTGCAGAGATTGCTGCGGCGATCCCCGGCCTACTCGCGGAGCTCCGCGACCGGATCTAGGTCTACTTGAAGGAGAGGATCGCGTCGACGAGGACACGGTCAAACGCATCGGCATCCACGCCAACAGCCACATCCACGTCGGGAGTGCGTCCGCGCTGCTTCAATCGATCGCCATACCAGTCGGTAATCGTGCGGCCACGTGCAAGGTCGCCGAGCTCAACGTCAACGGCGGCATGCACGAGCGCCAAGAGGTTCGGCACCGCAAGATGCGCCACCGCAACCGCGTCGTGCACAGCGGAGGCTGGCCAGTCGTACCTATCCTTATGGAAGATGGCATAGAAGCGCAGCAGGTCGGCGAAGATCTTTGCCGGTAGCGTCCCAGCAGCATCGAGTCGCTTCATCGCCGCTTCACCCGTAAGGGCACGGTGTGTTGCGTCGAGACAGACCATCGTGATCGGGATTCCTGCGGCGAAGACAATCGCTGCCGCATCAGGGTCGACGTACGAATTGAACTCGGCCGATGCGGTCACATTCCCTTCGGCGATCGCACCGCCCATCCAGCAGATGTGCGAGATCTTTGGCTTCAGCTCAGGGTGATCGCGGAGCAGGATGGCGATGTTCGTCAGTGGGCCAAGCGGCACAAGCGTCACCGGCTCGCTTGACTCGCGCAGAAGTGTTGCAATCAGGTCAACGGCGCCCGCGGCATGCTCAACACCCGTTGGCTCTGGCAGCTCAGCACCATCGAGCCCTGAATCCCCGTGCACGTATGGAGCCACCCAGAGTGGTCGCACGAGTGGTACATCGGCACCAGCGGCAACACGCACATCGTTTGCGCCAAGCAGGGCCAAGGTACGGCGCAGGTTTTCGTAGGTCTTCGGCAGCGATGCGTTGCCGGCAACGGCCGTTACCCCGAGCACCTTTAGCTCTGGGCGGGCAAACGCAACGGCGAGCGCCATCGCATCGTCGTGGCCTGGGTCGCAGTCGATGATGATAGGTAGCGGCTTCGCCACGGTTCCGAGTGGCGCGCGGCGTGGCGACGGGGGGAACGGCGTGGAGAGCGGAAGCGGATTTGGCTTCAGCTCGCTCATGGGAGCCTCGAGTAGATGTCGACCATTTCGTCGGCGAACCGTTTGCTATCGATCGTGAGTCCCACGTCGCAATTCGGCTCAATCTTGTCGCGCTTCAGTCGGTATGGGTTGGCATCGCCAATCGTGCGGCCACGTGCTGGACCCTGCGTTGCATCGACCACAACGTGATAGCGCGCCACACCAACAAGATCAGGGATAGCGAAGTGCAGCACGGCGACGGCGTCGTGAATCGCCATCTTCTCGCCCTGGCCCCAGGCCGCGGAGCGATCAAAGGAGAACTTCAGCAACTCAGCTGCAATCTTGGCTGACGCTCCTGGCAGCGCCTTCAAGCGATCGAGGATGCTGCGGTCAAGAGTTGCATGGTGCGTTACGTCAAGGCCAATCATGGTGATCGGCAGGCCGCTGTTAAAGACGATCTCTGCAGCGGTTGGATCGGCATAGATATTGAACTCCGCCGAGGCAGAAGAGTTCCCCTCGCCAACCGAACCGCCCATCAGGCAGATGTGCGAAATCTTGGGGGCAAGATGAGGGTACGAACGGATCAGTAGCGCAATATTGGTGAGCGGTCCCACCGGGGCGATCGCTACTGGCTCAGGTGATGTCTCAAGCAGGCGCGCCATTAGGGCAACGGCCCCCTCTGGTTCAACGGCACGAGGTGCCTTTGGCAACTTGGTGTTGCCGAGCCCGCCTTCGCCGTGCACTTCAGTGGCGCGTTCAAGAGGCCCGGCTAGAGGTCCAACCGCACCCTCGGCAACCGGCACATCATCTGCGCCGTAAAGGTGAAGCAGGCGCAGGGCATTCTCGGTGCAATGGTGCACATCGGCGTTGCCGCCAACGCTCGTCACCGCAAGGAGATTGATCTCGGGCCGCACCACCGCGCACGCAATCGCTAGCGCGTCATCAAGCCCCGGGTCGCTATCGATGATGAGCGGCAGCGGCTTGGCAACGGTGCCAAATGGCGCCGTGCGTGGCGTGAGCGCTGCGTGGTGAAAGGTCGGCCAACCGAGCACCGACGGGTTGCTCACAGCGCCAGCGCCTTATCCCTGGTCGTACGGACGGCCAGCCGAAGCTGGTGCACGCACTCGACCGATAAGACCTGCCACCACGATGATCGTGACGATGTACGGCATGGAGAGCAGGATCTGCGGCGGGATAGAAACGCCAAGACCCGACAGGAGCGTCGTTGCCGCACTCGTCATACCAAAGATGAGCGCCGCTCCAAACGCGTAGATGGGATTCCACGCGCCAAAGATCACGGCGGCAAGCGCAATGAAGCCTTGGCCCGCGCTGGTATTGATTCCGAAACCACCCGTTCCGCTCAGTGAGATGTAGCTGCCAGCGAAGCCAGCAAGGAGTCCAGCGACCAACATTGCGCGGTAGCGCAACTTAACGACGTCAATCCCAACCGTCCCCGCAGCATTGGGCTGCTCGCCTGCCGCTCGCAGACGCAGCCCCCAACGGGTGCGGTAGATCATGTAGGTGAAGAAGAGCACGAGGCCCACAGCGATGTAAAAGAATGGATTTAGCGAGAAGAGGATCGGCCCGATAACAGGGACGTCCGAGAGGAACGGAATCTGGATCGGCATGATGCCGATCGGCCGGTTGTACTCACTGTATGGCTGAAGAATACGCAGGTACGCGAAGGTGGTCACACCAAGGGCGCCGATGTTAATGACGGTGCCTGCGATAATCTGATCGACCTTGTAGCGAATGCCGAGCCAGGCGAAGAAGAGGCTGACTAGCGCACCGATGATCGCGCCCGCGATCGGACCTGCGATAGCGATGCCCGTGATACTCGAGGCAATCGAGCCAATCATGGCACCGAAGAGGAGCTTGCCTTCCACGGCGATGTTCAGGATCCCGCTGCGCTCCGAGATGATTCCGGCAAGCGCGCCAATTCCAACAGGGACGGCATACAGCAACGTGCTGGTGAAGAAGACGGTCAGATTCGCGGTTGTGCCATCAAGGAGGCGCGCCAGAAGGGCAAACACCAAGAACGGGGAAATCAGGCCAATGGCAATGCGCCATCTGAATGATGCGCCGCGCACAAACTGCAGCGAGGCCGTCGCTCCAAAACCGACCGTGACAGCCGCCCAGAGAAGCACTACCGGCACTGAGAAAGACACATCTGTACCGCCGATCTTATCCACCCAGAATGCGAATCTCCCCTCGACTCCCACTGAGCCATTTGTAATGGCAGCGGAGAGCAGGGTGAAGAGTGCAAAGAGCGCCGCACGAACGCGTGATGCTACGAGCTGCTGCTGCGCATCAGCACCGTCCCCCACAGAGGTGGAGCGCTTTGCTGGGGTAGACGTGGTCATCTTCGCGCTCGCCGCTGCAGCCGGCTTCTTCTTCTTCACGCTACCTCCCTGCGTACTCACTTGGCCACCGAGCGTGGGCGTCGGCGGAACGGGTTCTTCAAAATGCCCAGCGTCAGCTCAGGAGCTGCGATGAAGGCGATGACGAGTGCCTGGATGAAGAGGAGCATTTCGATTGGGATGCCAGTCTGCACCTGCATCAGGCTACCGCCGTGCTGCAGAAGGCCGAACACGAGCGCAGTCGCAACTACGCCGCTCGGCCGCGTACCACCAACGAGGGCAACAGCGATTGCAGTGAAACCAACACTGCCAGCTATACCAGGCGAGAGCTGCTTGATCGTGCCGACGGCGACAAGGGCACCACCGAGACCAGAGATTGCTCCTGAGATCAGCATTGCGGTGATGATCGAGGTGCTCGCGCCAATGCCTGCATACTTCGCTGCAGCAAGGTTCAACCCGGCCGCTCGAAGTTCAAATCCACGAGTGGACCGGAAGAGGAACCAACTGACCGCTACTGCAGTGAGTAGCGCGATGATGATGCTGATATCCATCCGCAGAGCTGCGATTGGCAGGATGCCTGGCAGATCAACGAACTGACTGAGCTCCTTCGATACCGGTTGAATTCGTGGTGGCTTCTGGATGAATTCGAAGTTTGATACGAGGAAGAAGACGAACTGCCCAGCGATGAAATTGAGCATGATCGTCGTGATCACCTCACTCGCGCCGACGCGAGCCTTCAGATAGCCCGGAATGAACGCCCAGGCTGCGCCACCAATGACGCCAAAGATCATCACTAGGAGGATGGCAACCGGCGCCGGTGTAACCCCAGCGCCAAAAGTGAGGGCCGCGATGGTGCCGCCAACGGCACCCATCGTGTACTGGCCAGCACCACCAATATTGAAGATGCCAGTTCGGAACGCAACAGATACGCCAAGCCCAACGAAGATCAGCGGCACGGAGGCAACAATGCTTTCAACGATCGGCCGCAAAGCGCGTGCCCAGAGCTTGATGTCGCCATTAGAGGCGAGCGCCTTCCCAATGTTCTCTGGATCGCCAAACGCTCCGCGGAAGAGTGCGCTGTAGGCGGTCGCTGCTCGGCCAATGCCGAGACTCAACGCACCAATTGGATCTGAGAGGAGCCCGCCAAGCACTTCGATGTCGGTGAAGACGATGAAGAGGGCGCCAACAAGTAGCGCAACTGAGATCGAAAGTGCTGGAACGCGAATCTTTGTACCGAACTTCTTCAAGCGATTCACTTGGAGATACCTCCCATGAGGAGGCCGACCCGCTCACGTGTCGCCTCCTTGGCATCCAGAATTCCCACAATGCGGCCCTCGTACATCACCGCAACGCGATCGCCGAGCGCTAGTACTTCGTCGAGCTCAGTACTTACGATCAGCACTGCGGCCCCAGCATCGCGCTGCTCCACGATGCGACGGTGGATGTACTCAATCGAGCCAACGTCAAGGCCGCGTGTTGGCTGTGCAGCGATGACCAGTCGAACATTGCGACTGAACTCGCGCGCAACAATCACCTTCTGTTGATTGCCTCCCGAAAGCGATGCGATGTCGGTGTTGATTGACGGAGTGCGAACATCAAAGTCCTTCACCGCCTGTTCCGTCGCCGCGGCAATCGCTTTGCGGTTCAGCAGGCCGTTCTTGCTGTACTGCGGCAGGTGGTACGTGTTCAAGATGTAGTTCTCAGCGATGGTCATGCCCTTCACCATGCCGTCGCGGTTGCGATCTTCAGGAATATGGGCAACCCCCGCCATCGCAATCTCGCGCGGCGAACCGGCATGCAGCGGCTTCTTCTCCAGGGCGACGGTGCCTGAGTCAACGAGTCGCAAGCCAGTCAAGGCCTCAACGAGCTCGGTCTGGCCATTCCCTTGCACACCTGCAACAGCGAGGATCTCGCCGCTGCGGACTTCAAAGGTTGCGTTGTTCACGGCGAGATCACCTGCGTCATTCAGCACGTTCAGGCCCTTGACCTGCAGGATTGGCTCGGCAGCTTTGGACTTGGATCGGCTTACGGTGAGCTGCACCTCGCGCCCCACCATCATCTCGGCGAGCTTGGCCGGGGTCGCCTTCTTTGGCGTAGTTTCACCGGCAACTGCGCCGCGGCGCAGCACGGTGATCTTGTCGGCAACAGCGATCACTTCGTTCAGCTTGTGCGTGATAAAGATTACTGAGGTGCCGCCCTTTGCGAGACCGCGAATGATTTCGAAGAGCTCCTCGGTCTCTTGTGGGGTAAGCACTGCCGAAGGTTCATCGAGGACGAGGATGTCGCTCTTGCGATAGAGCGCCTTCAGTATTTCAACGCGCTGACGAACACCGACGGGGAGCGATTCAATCTTCGCGTCTGGATCAACGTGGAGGCCATGCTTCTTTGAGAGCTCTACAACCTGCGCACGCGCAGTGGCTCGATCAAAGCTTCCGAGAGGGCCCTTGGTTGGCTCGTTTCCGAGAACAACCGATTCGGTGACGTCAAACACGGGTACAAGCATGAAGTGCTGGTGCACCATGCCGATGCCAGCATCAATGGCCTGGGCAGGATCGCGGAAGATGCGCTCCTTGCCGTCAATCAGAATTTTTCCGGAGTCAGGACGATAAAGACCCGAGAGGATATTCATCAGGGTGGTCTTCCCAGCGCCGTTCTCACCGAGAAGGCCGAGGACCTGACCCTTGTCAACAGAGATGGAGATGCGGTCGTTCGCCAGAACGCCAGGGAACTGCTTTGTAATCTTCTGCAGTTCAAGCCTCATGCGATGCAATCCCTCCCTACTCTGCTGCTGCTTTGCCAGAGATACTCTTCCGCCCGGATGCCGAGGCACCCGGGCGGAGAGCGACTACTTCAGCGCCGAAGCGATGGAGTTGTACTTACTTCTTTGCCCAATCAAGGACAACTACCGAGCCGTCAATGATCGCGGCCTTCAGGGCCTCGACCTCTGCCTTGAGCTCAGCGGTTACGAGCGTACCGAAGGTTGCGGTCCAAGCCGACTCGGTGCGATCGAGCGTGGCGATCTGAACGCCGCCGTTCTCGAGCGTACCGATGTAGTTGGTGCCACCCTTCTTGCCTGCGTAGTTGTCGTTCACTGCCGTGATCACTGCAGCACCGATATTCTTCTGTGCTGAGGTCAGGAGCGTTCCACAATACTCAGGAAGGCTGACGCACTGGTCGAGGTCCACACCGACCGAGTACTTGCCTGCATCCATCATTGCCTGATAGGTGCCGTTGCCCGTGGTGCCCGCAACTGCGTGCACAACGTCGGCGTTCTGGCCCATGAAGGCCTCTGCGGTCGTCTTACCAAAGAGCACGTCGTTAAACGGCGCGGTCGCTGGGTTGAACGTACCGGTAGCTGCGACTGGATCCCAGCCCAAGACATCAATTGCAACGCCCTTCTTGTCGGCGTAGTACTTGGCGCCGGCGACCCAGCCATCCATGAACTTGGTTACGCCTGGGTACGGTGCGCCACCGTAGGTGGCGATGACCTTGGTCTGCGAAATGCCAGCTGCCAAGTAGGCGGCGAGCATCGAAGCCTCGTCAATCTGGAAGTCGATACCGGTGAAGTTCGCCGGAATCGTGCCATCCTCAAGTGCCCAGGTTGCGTCTACCCAACCAAATGCAATGTCTGCATTGGCAGTGTCGAGCGCGGCTGCCTGCAGGGCGGTGCCCTGGTTGTAGCCGACGGCGATCACGGTATTGCATCCCTGGTCGATCAACTGCTGAATGTTCGGCGCGTACGACGAGTCATCAACAGCGGTCGTGTAGGCCGTCTGGAACCCTTCAGCCTTGAGTGCCTCGAGGCCCTCGTAAGCCGACTGGTTGAAGTTCTTGTCGGCAGGTCCACCCGTGTCCAACGAGAGGCATGCCTTGTAATCGGCCTTCCCGGCATCGGCAGAAGCTGACGGCGAAGCCGTCGAGCCACCACACGCTGCGGCGAGAAGAGCGAGAACGGTGAGGAGCGCGAACATTCGCGTCTTCATATGTATGTAGCCCTCCGCTATTTCCTTTTGCTCAGACGCCTACGGCGACGAGCGGGTCAACCATTCGCTGACCGTGGCGGCATTGTGCCTCATATCGGCGTGAAATGCGCACGCATTGCAATTTGGTAACGAGGGAAGGTTGCGGCTCTGTTACATACCCCGGTGCGCGAGCCAAGATTCCAGAGCGTTCCTGAGACGGACTTTGGCTCCCTGCTCGGCAAACGCGGAATCGTAACCAGTTCGCGCTAGGCCAATCAGGTCTGCGACTGGGAGCCCCAGCCGGCGGTGGACGTTGAGGTACTCCTCGGAGAGGGTGACGTCGCTCACCACCAAGTCGTCGGTATTGAGGGTGATCGGCACACCTCGACGGCGGAGTTCGGCGATTGGGAAATCGCCGTAGCCTGCGACAATGGCGGCCTGCGTGTTGCTCGTCGGACAGAGATCAAGGGAAACGTTGCGCGCCGCAAGCTCAGCACAGAGCGATGGGTCGTCAACCGCGACGCCACCGTGAGCGATCCGCGCCGGCTGCACCTCAAGAGCGCGGCGCACCTGCGCAGCGCCGCCCCACTCCCCTGCGTGAAGTGTGATCGCGAGTCCGCCGTTGCGCGCGATGTCGAACGACTCTTTGAATGTGAGTGGGTCAGGGAAGGCGGCCTCGCGCCCCGCAAGATCAAACGCCACAACCCCAAGGCCCTGGGCGGCAACTGCGGCAGTTGCGAGGCTTCGATTCGCTTCCAGCGAATGTGAGCGGAGAGCGGTGATGATGAGGCGCACCTCAATGCTGGTTTCTGCGGCTGCGCGACGCGCCCCCGCCGCAACGGCGGCGATGACTTGTGACTGCGTCAGTCCCTTTGCGGTGTGGAGGTGTGGCCCCCAGCGCATTTCAAGGTAGGCGACGTTCTCTGCCGCCTTGGCGCGCACCAGCTGTTCGGCGGCACGATCTAGCGCCTCGGCATCTTGAAGAAGGGCGATCGGCAAGTCGAATGCGCGGAGCAGGTCGGCCTGATCGGCGCAGCGCTCTGGGGCGACCAGCGCGGCGCGCATCCCTGCCCAATCCCGCGGGGCATCAACGTTGCGCGTTGCCGCAAGTTCGAGTGCCAAGGCAGGATCCAGTGAGCCATCGAGATGCAGGTGCAGCTCGGGCTTCGGCATCTCAAAGAAGAGGCGACGAGCATCGTCGGCGCGCTGGAACTCCATTGCTCCCCTCCCCTTGCGCAGTTTCGCAGGCTGCACACGAGCGTGCGCATCTTTGCGAGAGAGAGGATACTCCCCCCTATGACCTCATCACTACCAGTTGCGACAGATTCACGAGCGCTCGGGGCCTGGCTCCGCGACGCGACCCCGGTTGACCGCATTGGCATTGAGGAGCGCGTCGCCACCCTAAAGACGCGCTCGATCAAGAAGTCCTCCAAGGTGTGGGCACTCCGCCTCGCCCTGAGCATGTGCGACATCACCACCCTGGAGGGGAAAGACACGCCTGGCAAGATTCGCCAGCTGGCAACGAAGGCGATGCGCCCGCTCCCTGGCGACGCGTCGATGCCCTCGGTCGCGGCGCTCTGCTGCTACCCCGATCTCGTGGGCGTGGCGAAAGAGGCACTCAAGGGGAGCAGCGTCAAAGTGGCCGCTGTCGCCACGGCATTTCCGAGCGGCCGCTCGTGGATCGACCTCAAAATTGCTGAGACGAAGTACGCCGTTGCCGCAGGCGCCGACGAAATCGACATGGTGATTGACCGGGGCGCATTCCTCGCGGGCGATTACGCCAAAGTGTGGGACGAGATCGTCGCGGTGAAAGAGGCCTGCGGCCCTGCACACCTGAAGGTCATCCTTGAGACGGGCGAGCTCGGCACCTACGACGATGTGCGACGCGCCTCTGCACTCGCGATTGCCGCAGGTGGCGACTTCATTAAGACCTCAACCGGGAAAGTCACACCCGCGGCAACGCTCCCGGTAACGCTCGTGATGCTGGAGACAATCCGCGAACACTGGAATCGAACCGGCAAGGTGGTGGGCATGAAGCCCGCCGGCGGCATTCGCACAGCGAAAGAGGCGATTCAGTATTTGGTGGTCGTTCACGAGACGCTCGGCCCTGACTGGCTCACCCCCGACCGCTTCCGATTCGGCGCATCGAGCCTGGTCAACGACCTGCTGATGCAGCTCGAGAAAGAGGTGACGGGCGCCTACGCGGATCCGGACGACTTCACCCTCGACTAACGCGTACTGGCTGGCGCGCCGCACGGGCGCCGGAGCGTCGGCTACGAGCCGATCGGGTGCCAGACGGTCTTCATCTCAAGGAAGGCGGTAATGCCGTCGATGCGCTCGCCGCGCTCGCCGTCAAAGGCGTCCGCACGATCCTTTACCCCGTGCGGGCGACGTGCGACACGGGCGACATGCTCCGCGGCACCCTGCTCCGCCTCAACGAGAAGTTCGTCGGGGCAGCCCCACAGGTCATACCCATCGATATCGGCATGGCGCACCAGGTGCGGCAGGAGCTCGGCGCGGCGCGCAGTGATGATGTTGACGACCCCGGCGGGGACGTCGCTCACAGCAAGGGTTTCGGCCAGGGTGACGGCGGGGATTGGTGCTGATTCGCTCGCGAGGACGATCGCCACATTGCCGCCCGCGAGGATGCCACCGAGGCGCGAGACAAGACCAAGGAGTGGCGACGCCTCTGGTGCGATGGAGGCGATGACGCCCGTTGGCTCAGGGAGGGTGAAGACGAAGTGCGATGAGGCAACCGGATTGGTGCCGCCCAGTACAGCAGAGAGCTTGTCGGGCCAGCCCGCGTACCAGACCATGCGATCGATGGCGGCTGAGACCTCTGCCGCGGCGTCAGACTTCGACGCGCCGTGGTTGATCAGGTCATCACGGAACTGCGCCGCGCGGCCCTCCATGAGTTCGGCGACGCGATAGAGAATCTGTCCGCGCACCATTGCTGTGCGCGCTGCCCATGGCTCGGCAGCAATGCGCGCGACACGAACCGCTTCGCGCAAATCCTTGCGCGAACCCCCGGCAATGTTGGCAACGCCGCCCTTCGCAAGCTGGACCTCTCGACTGCGGCCCGATTCGCTGCGTGGGAACGCGCCACCGATGTAGAGCTTGGCGGTGCGTCGCACCTCAAGGCGCCCAGAGCCCTCTGACGACTCAATCGTCAGCGGCAGGTTGAGCTTCTCGGCGCGCTTCGACTTCTTCCCCATGGCTAGGAGCTCCTCAGGTAGGCGTGCAAGCCCTGCATGCCGCCCTCGCGCCCGTAGCCGGACTCTTTGTAGCCGCCGAACGGCGCGGTTGGATCAAAGCGGTTAAACGTATTGGCCCAGACGACGCCCGCCTTGAGGGCGCTCGCGACCTGCAAGATGCGGCTCCCCTTCTCTGTCCAGATGCCGGCGGAGAGTCCGTAGGCCGTGTTGTTCGCCTTCTCAATCGCCTCGGCAACGGTGCGGAATGTGATGGTGGCCAAGACTGGCCCGAAGATCTCTTCGCGAGCGATGCGGTGGCTCTGCGCCACGTTGGTGAAGAGCGTAGGGCGGAAGAACCAGCCGCGCGTTGGCAGGTCGCAGGCAGGCTGCCAGATCTGGGCACCCTCGGCAACGCCGCTCGCAACGAGTTCTCCGATGCTCTCCATCTGTGCCTTGGAGTTGATCGCGCCGATATCGGTGTTCTTATCCATCGGATCGCCGATGCGCAACATGGACATTCGATCGCGCAGTCGCGCGAGGAACTCTTCGGCGATGGACTCCTGAACAAGGAGTCGGCTGCCAGCGCAGCAGACCTCACCCTGATTAAAGAAGATGCCATTAACAACGCCTTCAACCGCTTGGTCGAGCGCCGCATCTTCAAAGACGATGTTAGCCGCCTTGCCACCGAGCTCCAGTGTGAGGCCCTTACCCTGTCCGGCGATACCCTTGGCGATCGTGACGCCAACCGAAGTGCTGCCGGTGAAGGCGACCTTCGCAACGCGCGGGTCGGTGACGATTGACATGCCTGTGCTGCCCGGGCCGGTGACAATATTGACGACGCCGTCGGGGAGTTCGGCCTGACGGCAGACATCGGCGAAGAGGAGCGCGGTGAGCGGTGTCGTTGAGGCAGGCTTCAGAACCACGGTGTTGCCCGCGGCAAGCGCTGGGGCAATCTTCCACGCCAACATGAGGAGTGGGAAGTTCCACGGGATCACCTGTCCGACGACACCGTGGGCCTCCGGTCGACGGCCTGGGACGGCGTACTCAAGCTTGTCCGCCCAGCCGGCGTAGTACCAGAAGTGCGCCGCAGCGAGCGGCACATCCACGTCGCGCGACTCGCGGATCGGCTTCCCTGAGTCCATTGTTTCGGTGACCGCAAACTCGCGGCTGCGCTCCTGCAGGATGCGGCTGATGCGGTAGAGGTACTTCGCCCGCTCGCGCGGGTGCAGCTTAGACCAGACCTTGCGATAGGCGCGGTCGGCGGCCTCTATGGCACGGTCAGCGTCGGCGGGGGTCCCCTTCGCGATCTCGGCGAGGGGCTCCTCGGTTGCCGGGTTGTAGGTGATGGTGACCTCGCCACCCGATGGAGCGCGCTCCTTCCCGTCGATGAAGAGGCCGTAGCGCTGGCGGATCGTGACGATGTCGCGAGACTCTGGCGCTGGGGCGTAGGCCCATGGGCTGCTGCCGGCGAGGCCTGAGCTGGCTGGAGCAACGGTTGCAGCGGGGGCCGGAGTCGTCACGCTGGCGGCACGCGCAGACGTGCGTCGTGGTGCGGCGCCCTTCGGTGACTGATCGCTCGGCATGGGTGCATCCTAGCGCGCCGACCACTTCCAGCCACGCGGCGTATCGCCTACCCTTCGCGCATGGCAACCCGTGCACCACAGGCCGCTCCACCGTTCGCCCCAACGATGCTGATCGATGGCGCCTCGCGAGGGGCAACCGGGGGTCGCACCTTCACCCTGCGCCATCCAGCGAGTGGTGCGGCGATTGGCGATATTCCGCACGCATCGGCCGCCGATGTGGACGCGGCCATTGCTGCCGCTCGTCGTGCGTTCGATACGAGCGGCTGGCGCACGACGCTCCCCGCCGAGCGCGCGCGACTTCTTCTTGCGCTCGCCGATGCCGTAGAGCGCGAGGCTGATCACTTCGCCGACCTGGAGGTCTGGCAGACAGGCACCGCACGCAAGCTTCGCCGCGATGGAGACATCCCCGCCGTTGTCGATCACCTGCGCTACTTCGCCGGAATCCTGCGCGCCCCCGAAGGGATTGCCGCTGGGGAGTACACCGGCAACCACACCTCCATGATTCGACGAGAGCCGATCGGCGTTGCGGCACTCATTGCGCCGTGGAACTATCCGCTCGCCATGGCGGTCTGGCAGGCGGCACCTGCGCTGGCCGCTGGTAACACCGTCGTGATGAAGCCCGCCAGCGCAACACCGCTCGCAGCACTCCGGCTGGCCGAGTTGGCCCGCGAGGTCGGCTTCCCTGCCGGCGTCGTCAATGTCATCACCGGACCAGGTGCCGAGATCGGCGCGCAGTTCGCCGCTGATCCGCGCATCGACATCATTGCCCTCACCGGAGATAGCGCAACGGGTCGAGAACTGATGGCTGCTGGGGCACCAACGCTGAAGCGTCTGCATCTAGAACTTGGTGGCAAGGCACCGTTCGTCGTCTTTGCTGATGCCGACATTGAGGCCGCCGCGCGCGGCGCAGTGGCGGGTGCCTTTGTAAACGGTGGCCAAGATTGCACCGCTGCCACGCGCCTGTACGCGCAGATCGACATTTTTGATCGGCTCGTTGCCCGCATTGCTGAGCTCACCGCGCAGGTACGCATCGGTGATCCGTTTGATTCGACCACCGATCTTGGCTCACTCATCTCACGCACGCATCGCGATCGCGTGGCTGGCTACGTTGACCGCGCCGTTGCTGCGGGGGCGCGGATTGTGATTGGTGGCAGCGCGAAGCCAAGCGGCGTACCGGCCGAGGGTGCCTACTTCGCGCCAACGCTCATCGTCGGTGCGCAGCAATCCAGCGAGATCGTGCAGCAAGAGGTCTTCGGTCCGGTGCTCGTTGCGCTCCCCTTCTCCGACGAGGCGGAGGCAATCAGCCTCGCGAACGACACGCCGTATGGTCTCGCCTCAAGTTGCTGGACGGGTGATGTGGCGCGCGCGCACCGCATGGCGGCGGCCTTGAACTTTGGTGCGGTGCTGATCAATGACCATCTCCCCTTCCTCAGCGAGATGCCACACGGTGGCTTCAAGCAGTCAGGATTTGGCAAAGACCTCAGCCGGTACTCGTTTGAGGAGTACACACAGATCAAGCACGTTGCAATTGAGATCACTGGCGAGGCCGAGAAGGCGTGGCACTGGACGATCTTCGGGGACCCGAAGAAGTAGCTCTGCTTAGCTCCCGAGGAGCAGATCGAGCCACGCGTCGAGCGGCGAGCGAGTTTGTGCATCAGGGCTGAACCGACGAGCGCCAGAGCCCGGAGCATCCTCTGGGAGCGGAGCCGCGTCGGCGGCCAGCACGAATGGGCGCTCCACTGCCGAACCGAGGCTGTAGCCGCGGGCGACAAGCTCAAGGAAGGCGGCATCATCAAGGAGCACGCGCTCTGCGGCCAGAGCGTCCGCGCGAGCCTGAAGCGCGGCAGTTTCATCGCGAAGCTGTGCCAAGCGCGCATTCACCTGAATCACGCCGATCAGATTTCGCCCAAACTCCACGACGAAGAGCGCCACGATCAGGGCCTGCCCAATAAAGATCAGGGCGCCGCGCGTGGTGCTCGTGCGTCGACGAATCAGGGTCCTCATAATTCCAGTTTCCGCGCCCCGCCCATCGGCGTCAAGCAGAGGCGCTGCGAGGGGTGATAGCCTGCGCCGCGTGTACTTCTATGAACTTCACGAGGCAGACGACGAACTCGCCATCGGCATGACCCTCGCCCACGACGAGGCCTTTGCCCCCAGCGAATTCTTGGCGATGGTTGAGACGGCCCGAAGCCGGGTGATCGAAACCTTTACTGAGGAGACCCTGATTGAGGCGATCGCTGCTGAGCTTGAGCGAGAGCACGACTTTGCCGCCTCGCTGGATTCCCGCCTGGTGGCGGCGGTGGGCGTCTCTTCTGAGGAAGGCGAGACGCGCCTCCTAGCGCATGAGGGGGCGGGTGCTCACGCCGCCGAT
>Ga0315901_10001647_pt1 | contig 32137 bp, 29 predicted proteins | sample LakEriMetagenome_10_FD_203761 | JGI IMG/M metagenome (GOLD analysis project Ga0315901, IMG submission 203761) | Freshwater fungal communities from buoy surface, Lake Erie, Ohio, United States - Buoy 2 MA116 | ecosystem: Environmental > Aquatic > Freshwater > Lake | place: USA: Lake Erie, Ohio...
CGCCCGCGGAGCCGCGGTCATGGACGGCCTCGGCGGGTGACCGTACGATCCGATCTCATTCACCCAGCATCACCAGGAGATTGGTTTTCATGCCGCTGCTCGTCGTCGGAAGCGTCGCCCTCGATTGCGTCGAGACCCCCACGGCCAGGCGCGACGACGTGCTCGGCGGCTCGGCCGTGTTCTTCTCCTATGCCGCGAGCTTCTTCTCGCCGGTGAAGATGATCGGCACCGTCGGCGAGGACTGGCCCATGGAGCACACGCGGTTCCTCGAGACCCGCGGCATCGACACCTCGGGCATCGAGACGATCCCCGGCGGCAAGACCTTCCGCTGGCGGGGCCGCTACCTGCCGAACATGAACGACCGCGAGACGCTGGAGGTGCATCTCAACGTGTTCGGTGAGTTCAAGCCGAAGCTCAACGGCAACCACCGGCAGAGCAAGTTTCTCTTCCTGGGCAACGCCTCACCGACGACGCAGCTGTCGGTGCTGGATCAGGTGCCCGACGCGAAGCTCACGGTCGCCGACACGATGGACCTGTGGATCAACATCCAGCGGGATGAACTGGAGGCCTTGCTCAAGCGGATCGACGGGCTCGTGCTCAACGATTCCGAGGCCAAGCTCCTGGCTGAGGATGAGAACCTGGTGCGGGCCGGCCACGCCGTGCGGAAGATGGGGCCAAAGTTCGTGGTCATCAAGAAGGGTGAGCACGGCGCGATGTTCTTCAGCGAGCACGAGATGTATGTCATGCCCGCCTATCCGACGCCGCAGGTGCTCGACCCCACCGGGGCCGGCGACAGCTTTGCCGGCGGCATGATGGGCCACCTCGCCGCCCTCGATCGCTACGACCCGCAGGCCCTCAAGGAGGCCCTGGCGTACGGCGTGATCACGGCCAGCTTCACGGTAGAGGACTTCAGCCTCGACCGGCTGGCGGGCATCGACCGCGGAGACCTCGATCGGCGAATCGCCGAATATCGGCAAATGCTCATGTTTTGAGCGACGTTGGCCGGGGTTTCGGGCGGCCGCAGGGTGTGTACGGCCGTCCAGAAAATCTGCTTGCCAACGGGAAGCCGAGCCGATAGTATACCCGCGTTCACTGTTCGGTTCCGCGGCAAATCGCTCGATTCATGGTGGCGAAGCAACCACCCCGACGACGCGCCGGGAAGCGTGGGAGATGGGTCGCCATGGTGACGGCAACGGCAGGAGTAAATGGACGGATGGGCAAGGAAGCAAAGGACAAGGCCGCGAAGGACGCCCGTGAGGCGAAGCTCGACGAGGGCCGGGGAGCGAAAAAGGCAGCCAAGGGAGCGGCGTCGTTCCTCGACGACAATCCCAACCTGCGCAACACGCTGGCGCAGATCGAGAAGGAGTTTGGCGCCGGGTCGATCATGCCGCTGGGCATCGAAGCCCAGGCCCCGATCGAGGGCATCTCATCCGGCAGCCTTTCGGTCGACCTGGCCCTCGGTGGCAAGGGCTTCCCACGGGGGCGGATCATCGAGATCTACGGCCCCGAATCGAGCGGCAAGACCACGATCGCCTTGCACGCCGTGGCCGCGGCCCAGCGGTCCGGCGGCATCGCGGCCTTCATCGATGCGGAGCACGCGCTCGACCCGAGTTGGGCGAAGAAGCTGGGCATCTCGCTGGAGAAACTGCTCGTCAGCCAGCCGACGACCGGCGAGGAAGCGCTGCACATTGCGGAGATGCTCATCAAGAGCAATGCGGTGGACATCATCGTCGTCGACTCCGTGGCGGCCCTCGTGCCGCAGAAGGAGCTCGAAGGCGACATCGGCGACTCGGTCGTCGGCCTTCAGGCCCGGCTCATGAGCCAGGCGATGCGCAAGCTGACCGGGGCGATCGCCAAGGCGAAGACGACCGTGATCTTCATCAACCAGCTGCGTGAGAAGATCGGCGTGATGTTCGGCAGCCCAGAGACGACGCCAGGCGGCAAGGCCCTCAAGTTCTATGCCTCCTGCCGGATCGACGTGCGGCGCATCGGCACCCTCAAGGACGGCGAGGACGTCGTCGGCCAGCGGGTGAAGGTGAAGGTCGTGAAGAACAAGGTGGCGCCGCCGTTCCGCGTGGCCGAGTTCGACATGATGCACGCCGACGGGATCAGCGTGGAGGGCGACATCCTCGATCTGGCGATCGCTGCCAAACTCGTCGACAAGACGGGCACCTGGCTGCGGTATGGCGAGGTGCACCTCGGGCAGGGACGGGAGAAGGCCCGCCTGTTTCTCAAGGAGAATCCCACGGTGGCCCAGGAGCTCCGTGACAAGATCCTGGCCAGCAAGGAGGCCATCATCACAGTGGCCGCTGCCGAGAGCGGCGGCGAGTGACGCTGGCGGCCTGACGATATCTCTACCCATCCACGGGTGGCCGACCCAAGCGGCCGCCCGTGGGTGGCGGCCCATTTGTCGGCGCCGGCTCCGGGTGGGGTTGTGCTGTTTGCGACGACAGGGCTGATTGTCTGCGTGGCGTTCAAGTGGCCCCCGTAGGGCAGCCGATGCCCCCTCTGACAGTCGGCGCCGAGATGCGGGAATTGTGCCGCCGACCGTCGCTTCGTGGTACGGAATTCCCGAACTCGATCAGCCGAAACCATGATCCAACGCCGGAGAAAGCCGCGAAGGAGTCGCCAGCAGCGCATCGGCTTCGAATCGCTCGAGTCCCGGCAGGTCTTGACCGCCGCTTTCGTGGACGTCGATCCGGGCATGTGGGCGTGGGACGCGGGAGCGGCGGCGGAATCCGCCGACATCTGGGCTGAATCGTGGGTGGCGTCCGACGGCTGGTATGACGAGAGCTGGTGGGGCGACGACAGTTCGTGGGTCGATGACAACTGGTGGAATGATGAGGGATCGTGGAGCAACGACGACGGGTGGGTGACCGCCAGTTGGTCAAGCGACGATGCCGCGGTCGGAATTGACGTGGCGACAGCAGTCGTGGACGGTGTCGTCGATAACGATACCGGGTTGCAGACGTCCATCACCGTCGATGCGGACTCGACCGTGATCGGCGGAGATGGGGACGGCGGTTGGAGTGCCTTCGCGCCCGAGGTGATACCTGTCCCCGAGGCTGCGTCTGCTCTCGAGACATCCGGCGTGTCGCTGGAACCGCAGGATGTTTTGTCCGAAGTGTTCACGACCGCCGAACCTTTTTTCGAGCTGGTGGACGAAGTCTTGTGGGGCACGGTTTCCGAGGGTTTGACGGACGTGACCGTGACGGCGGAAGCATCCGCCGGCGACCAGAATGGGGCCGTGATTGATGCGTCGTCATACGAGTTCATCCTGAGGAGTGACGATTCGACACCTGCGGTTCTCGATGACGCAGCTGTCGCCGAGTTCGACGAGCCGCTTGCCGTGTTCGACGAGCCGCTTGCCGTGTTCGACGAGCCGCTTGCCGTGTTGGACGAGCCGGTTGCGGTGTTCGATGAGCCGGTTGCGGTGTTCGATGAGCCGGTTGCGGTGTTCGATGAGCCGGTTGCGGTGTTCGATGAGCCGGTTGCGGTGTTCGATGAGCCGGTTGCCGTGTTCGACGAGCCGGTTGCCGTGTTCGACGAGCCGGTTGCCGTGTTCGACGAGCCGGTTGCCGTGTTCGACGAGCCGGTTGCCGTGTTCGACGAGCCGGTTGCCGTGTTCGATGAGCCGGTTGCCGTGTTCGATGAGCCGGTTGCCGTGTTGGATGAGCCGGTTGCCGTGTTCGATGAGCCGGTTGCCGTGTTCGATGAGCCGGTTGCCGTGTTGGATGAGCCGGTTGCCGTGTTGGATGAGCCGGTTGCCGTGTTGGACGAGCCGGTTGCCGTGTTGGACGAGCCGGTTGCCGTGTTGGACGAGCCGGTTGCCGTGTTGGACGAGCCGGTTGCCGTGTTGGACGAGCCGGTTGCCGTGTTGGACGAGCCGGTTGCGGTGGTGGATGTGCCGGTTGCGGTGGTGGCCCCCATCACTGTGCCGCCGCGTCCTCCGGTAGCCAAAACGCAAGGCTTGGCGGGGCGTTCCACGTCGTGGTTCGGCATGTTCATGCAAGGCTTTGGCGGATTTTCGGCCTCCAGCGATGCCGCCAGCCTCTCTGACAGCGAGATTCCCGGCCGCGGCCGCCTCCGCGGCCGACTTCCTTTCCGGCCGGCCAACTGACCGCGGCCGTTCGCAGGCGTCCATCCCGCGGTGACGGGGGGCGCGTGTATAGTTCGGCTTTTCGCCCGCCCCCTCCCACCTCCCTGGAGCCTCCCGCCCCATGAAGGCCGACGATCTCCGCGAAGCCTACCTCGCCTTCTTCGAATCCAAGGGCTGCGTGCGGCGTCCCAGCGACGTGCTCGTGCCGCGGTGGGATCCGTCGGTGTTGTTCACGCCGGCTGGGATGAACCAGTTCAAGGACCACTTTCTGGGGAAGTGCAAGCTCGAGTTCACCCGGGCCACGACCTGCCAGAAGTGCCTCCGCACCGGCGACATCGACAACGTCGGCCGCACGCCGCGACACCACACGTTCTTCGAGATGCTGGGCAACTTCTCCTTCGGCGATTATTTCAAGCGGGAGGCGATCCACTGGGCCTGGGAGTTTCTCACCGCCCGCAATTGGCTGAACATCGCCCCCGAGAAGCTCTCGATCACGGTCTACCAGGACGATGACGAGGCCTTTCGCATCTGGGCCGACGAGATCGGCGTGCCGGCCGCCAGGATCACGCGGATGGGCGAGGACGACAACTTCTGGCCGGCGAGCGCTCCGAGTCAGGGGCCCGACGGCGTGTGCGGGCCGTGCAGCGAGATCTTCTACCGCATGCCCGATGGCAGCGACGTGGAGATCTGGAATCTCGTGTTCACGCAGTTCAACCGCGTCGGCCCGCCGCCCGACAACCTCTATCCGCTGCCCAGCCGCAACATCGACACCGGCATGGGCCTGGAACGCACCTGCGCCATGCTCCAGGGCGTCGACAGCAACTTCCACATCGACATCCTCCGGCCGCTCGTCGAGGCGGTGGGCGAGGTCTGTGGAAAAAAGTACGAGCCGGCGACCGACGATGGCCGCCGCATGCGGCGGATCGCCGACCATGTGCGGGCCTGCACGTTCGCGATCCACGAGAACGTGCTGCCGGGAAACAACGAGGAGAAGTACGTCGTCAAGCGGCTCCTGCGGCGGGCCGTGCTCGACGGTCGGCAGATGGGCGTGCGGGATCCGTTTCTCCATCGACTGCCGCCGGTGGTCGCCGAGATGATGCGGAAGCCGTATCCGGAGCTCGCCGACACCGTCGACCGGGTCGGGGGCGTGATCAAGCGGGAGGAGGAATCGTTTCTGGCCACGATCGACGGCGGACTCGACCGCATCGAGAAGCTGTTCGCGACCATCGGCCGGTCGGGCGGGGCCGTGGTCGCCGGCGGTGACGCGGCCGAGCTTTACACCACCTACGGCTTTCCGCCGGAGCTCCTGGAGACGCTCGCCGCCGAGCGAAACTGCGGTTTCGACTGGGACGGCTTCCGGGCCGCCATGGAGGAGCACGGGCTGAAGTCGGGGGCGGGCACGCGGGTGGAGGTGTTCACCTCCGGGCCGCTCGACGCCCTCAAGAAGACGATGCACGGTTCCGAGTTTCTCGGCTACGACGCGACCGCGGCCGACGGCAAGGTGATCGGCATCATCGCCCAGGACGCCCTCTGCGACCGGCTCACCGAGGTGGGGCACGCCAAGCCGGTGACGGTGGTCCTCGACCGCACGCCCTTCTACGGCGAGTCGGGCGGCCAGGTGGGCGACACGGGGACGCTTGCCTGGGACGGCGGGGTGTTCGAGGTGACCGACACGCACCGCGAAGGGGGCTTCATGCTCCACGTCGGCCACCTGAAGCAGGGCACGCTCGATCTCGGGGCGACCGTGACGGCGGAGGTCGAAGCCACCCGCCGTGCCGCACTGCGGCGGGCCCATTCCGCCACGCATCTGCTGCATGCGGCGCTGCAGCACTTTCTCGGTGCACATGCCGTGCAGCAGGGCTCGAAGGTCGATGCCGACATGCTGCGGTTCGACTTCTCGCACGGCGCGGCGATCGGCCGTGAGACGCTGGAGAAGATCGAGGGGCAGGTGAACGCTCACGTGCTCGAGTCCGTGGCCGTGTCGGCCCGGCTCCTGCCGCTGTCCGAGGCCCGGCACGCCGGCGCCATGATGCTGTTCGGCGAGAAGTATCCCGACGTCGTGCGGATGGTGACGATGGAGGGCGTCAGCCGCGAGTTGTGCGGCGGCACGCACGTTTCGAGCACGGGGCAGATCGGACTGGTGCGGATCGTGGGCGAGGAGAGCGTGTCGGCCGGCACGCGGCGGATCACAGCCGTCACTGGGGCGAAGGCGCTCGACCGCTTCCGCCAGGCCGAGCACACGATCGCCGAGGCCGCCGGCGCCTTGAAGGTTCCCGTCGGCGAGCTCGCCCAGCGGCTCACCGCCGTGGTCAAGGAGCTGCGCGACCTCAAGAAGGCCAAGCCCGCCGCCGCGACCGGCGGGGCCACGCCCGACGAGCTGCTGGCGGCGGCCGTGGACGTGGGGGGCACACGGATCGTCGTCGCCGATGCCAGGGGGAGCGACGCCGGCGCGATGCGACAGTGCATCGACCTGTTGCGCCGCAAGGCCAGCCCGATCGCGGTGCTGTTGGGGAGCGTCGAGGCCGACAAGGTCACGCTCGTCGCGGGCATCTCCCGGGAACTGGAGGAGCGCGGCCTGTCGGCGGGCACCTGGATCAAGGACGCCGCCGCGATCGTGGGAGGCAAAGGGGGCGGACGGCCCGACCTCGCACAGGCCGGCGGCAAGCTCGTGGACAAACTGCCGGAGGCACTCGCCGCGGCCCGGCAGGCGATCGAGCGGCTGCTCGACGCCTGACGGACCGGCGGCGCTGGAAGCCGGTCACCGAACGTGAACCATCATCCCCGGCCCTTTGTAGCGGCGGTCTCTGACCGTCGTCGTCCCCGGCTTCCGCCGGGGGCTTTTTGTGCTCCCAAGAAGCCCCGGGTGGAAACCCGGGGACTCCGGGCGTGAACACCAGCCCGCCATCCATGCCGCACGGCTCCGCGCCATTGCCCGCGGCGGGCCCGCTACGCGAGCTTCTCGAGGGCGGCGATGGCGGCGTCGTAGTTCGGCTCGCTCGCCACCTCCTTGACGACCTCCGCGTGCCGCACGACGCCGTCCTTGTCGAGCACGAACACGGCCCGGGCGAGGATCTTGAGCTCGTCGATGAGCAGGCCCCAGTCGCGGCCGAAGGCCCGGTCCATGTAGTCGCTGCCGCTCCGCATGGCCTTGATCTCCTCAGCTCCGCAGAAGCGATTCATGGCGAACGGCAGGTCGAGGCTCACGGTGACGGCGTTGACCTTGTCGCCGAGGGCGGCGAGCCGCTGGTTGAAGGTCTTGGTCTGCACCTGGCAGACGGGCGTGTCGAGCGACGGCACGACGCTGATGATCGTCGGCTTGCCGCCGAGATCGGCCTTCGTGAGCTGCTTCATGCCCCCTTCGAAGTAGGCGAGCGAGAAGTTCGGGGCGGGAGCGCCGACCTTGACCTCCTCGCCGACCAGCGTGAGCGGATTGCCCTTGAACGTGACCGCGCCGTGCCGTCCCATGCGACTGTCTCCTCGGGGTGAATGCCGTGCCTGAACGTCGCAGGCAGTATTGTCGGCGGCGGCCGTTCGGCAAGCGGGCCGGGCGAAACCGGGGGCGGTAGCCGCTTCCCAGGAGGAAATGGCCGGCGGAGGGGGCCATCGGCTACAGTATCGCCGCGCGAGGGAAAACAGATGTTGCGGGCGATCGGCAAGGGAGGGCAGTTGCTGGGGCTGACCGTTCCCGCGGTCGCGATCCTGCTCGAGCTCAACCATCGGATCTCACTCGGCCAGATGCTGATGCTGCTCGTGGCCGCGGTCTGCTGCTTTTGGATCGGCCGCATTCTCGAAGGCTACTCCCGACCATGATGCCACCACTCATCCTGCGGCCCTTGTACCGCCGCTACATCTGGGGCGGCCGTCGGTTCGCCACGGCGCTCGGTCGCGAACTGCCCCCCGGCGACGACTACGCCGAATCGTGGGAACTCGTCGACCGCGGCGCCGATCAGAGCGTGGTCGCGGCCGGCCCACTCGCCGGCACGCCCCTGGGCACGCTCGTCCGCGACCGCGGCCGGGAACTCCTCGGGCGTCGCGCTCCCCAGCCCGCGTTCCCGCTGCTCTTCAAGTTTCTCGACGCCTGCCGGGATCTCTCCGTCCAGGTGCATCCCGACGACGCCCGGGCGGCGCGGCTCACGCCCCCCGATTTCGGGAAGACCGAGGCGTGGTACGTGGTCGACGCCGTGCCCGGCAGCCGGATCTACGCCGGGCTCGCGCCGGGCGTCGATGCGGCCGGCTTCGCCGCGGCGTTGCGGGAGGGCCGCTGCGCGGAGGTGCTGCATGCCTTCGAGGCCCGGCCCGGCGACTGCATCTTCATCCCCGCCGGCACCGTCCACGCCATCGGCGGCGGCCTGCTCGTCGCCGAGATCCAGCAGTCGAGCGACGTCACGTACCGGCTGCACGACTGGGGCCGCACCGGGCCCGACGGCAAGCCCCGGCCCCTGCACGTGGAGGCCGGCTTGGAGGCGACGACGCGGCTCGGGCCCGTGGAGCCGGTGCGGGCGACGACCACGGCGGATCCGGCGGTCCGCCGCCTCGTGAGCAGCGCCTACTTCCTCTTCGACGAGGTCGAGCCGCCGGCCTCCTGGCAGGTGGGGGGCGACGACGGCTGCCACTTCCTCGCCGTCCTCTCCGGCAGCGTGCGGTTCGCCGCCCATCCTGAGTTGCCGCCGCTGGGCCGCGGCGGATGCGTGCTCGTGCCCGCGGCCGCCGGCCGCCAGGAGATCGTGGCCGAGGCCGCCGCCGGCCGGCCCGCGAAGTTCCTGCACGTGGCGCTGCCGTAGCCGCCGCGAAACCGCCCTTGGGGACGGTGCGGGGCGTCCCTACACTCCCCGCCCCCCCGCGGACGCCGCCCCATGTGCCTCTCGATCCGATGTGCCGCCTGCGCGATGCTGCTCGCGTGCACGGCCGGCGGCTGCGCGTCGCTCGGCAAGCCCGCCTGGCTCGATCCCGGCCCGGCCCGCAACCAGCAGCGGCGGGCGGTGCGTTTCGACCCGTTTCTGCAGACTGAGGTCCGCCACGACCATCTCTCGATCATGGACGGCAGCCGGCCCCGCGACTACGCGGAGCCCGTGCCGGAGGTGACGCGGTCGCGCTGGTGGTCGCAGCCCGCGCGGTGACGTCGCGGCGTGTATGATCTGGGCAATCCGGCCGTGCCGGTCTCGCTCTCCGCCCGCCCCTTTCGACGACCACCCATGAAAGACCAGCGTTCCGCCCGCGGCCCCCGGCCTGGACGGCCGGCCCGTCCGCCCCGCCCACCGCAAAAGACGCGGGCCGAACGGCCGACGCGGATCACCTCCCGCCGCAGCCACGTGGCCGCCGCCCCCGCCTTCGCCGACGAGGGCCCGCGGCCCGAGGTCGCCGACGACGGCCTCGAACGGCTGCAGAAGGTGCTCGCGGCGGCGGGCCTCGGCAGCCGTCGGGCCTGCGAGGAACTGATCACGACGGGCCGCGTCGAGGTCGATCGGCAGGTGGTCACGCAGCTCGGCACCCGCGTCGACCCGCACGCCCAGGAGATCCGGGTGGACGGCGAGCGGCTGCCGCACCCGAAGCGGGTCGTGTTCATGCTCAACAAGCCCGTGGGCGTGATGACGACCAACTACGATCCCTCCGGACGTCCCCGTGTCGTGGACCTCGTGCCCGGCGACCAGCGGCTGTTCGCCATCGGCCGCCTCGACCGGATGAGCGAGGGCCTGATCCTGCTGACCAATGACGGCGGCCTCGCCAATCTCCTCGCCCATCCGCGGTACGGCGTGGAGAAGAAATACCTGGTGCAGGTCGCGGGGGTGCCGAACGAGGAGCTCCTCGACCGCTTGCGGCGCGGGATCCGGCTCGCCGAGGGCGAGGTACATGCCAAGCGGGTGTCGATCCGCTCGCAGCACAAGCAGAGCGCCGTGCTCGAGATGATCCTCGACGAGGGCAAGAACCGCGAGATTCGCCGCATGCTCGCCCGGCTGGGCCACAAGGTGCACCAGCTGAAGCGGGTCGCCGTGGCAGGCCTGTCGCTGGGCAACCTGCTGCCGGGCCAGTGGCGGCAGCTCGCCTGGAGCGAGATCGAGGAACTCCGCCGCGATGCGCTGGCGGCCGTGGGCCCCGAGGGCGAGCGCGAGCCGCCCCGCCGTTCCGGGCCTGGCGGCCCGCCGCGCCGCGGCCGGCCCTTCGGCCCACGCGGACCGGGAGGAGCGGTCGGACCGGGCACGCCGCGCGGTTCAGGCCGTCCCGGCCGGCCGGGACGCCCCGGCAGACCCGCGCCGCGGGGCGACCGCCCCGGGCCGGCCGGCAACGAGGACCGGCCGCGGCCGTTCAAGCCGGTGAAGGGGAAGCGTCCCGTGCGCCGCAAGCGGGCCGGCAAGGCGTCGACCTGGCGCAAGCCCCGGCCGGCGGCGGAGGGCGAGTGAGCGATGGCCGCGCCCGCTGCCCCCGTCACCTGCCATGCCGACCACGCCGCGTACCTGCGGACGCCGATCGTCACCCACGCGCGGGTCGCTGACGACACGTGGCGGATTCGGCTCGACTGCCCGGCGATCGCCCGGGCCGCCACGCCGGGGCAGTTCGCCATGCTGCGGATTCCCGACCGGTCCGATCCGCTCCTTGCCCGGCCGTTGGCCGTCTACGACACGGTGGCCGATGGCTCCGGGCCGCGGTTCGTCGACTTCATCTATCTCGTGCACGGCAAGTTCACCACGGCCCTGACGGCGCTCGGCCCAGGCGACGAGCTCGTGGTCTGGGGACCCTTGGGCAACGGCTTCGGCACCGAGCCGGCCGACCACCTGCTGCTCGTGGCCGGCGGGATCGGCCAAACGGCCCTGCTCTCCCTGGGCCGCGAGCGGCTCGGCCGGGCCCGGTACGGGACCGCGTCGCGGACGCCGCCGCGGGCCCGCCGCGTGACCTTCTGTTGGGGGGCGCGGCATGCCGGGATGTTCGGCGACGTGGACGACTTCCGGGCGGCCGGCTGCGACGTGCATCTCGCCACGCTCGACGGCTCGGCTGGCGTCCGCGGCACCGTGGTCGATCTCCTCGACGGCCTGTTCGCCGGCGGGCTTCCGGAACCGCATGCCACGCGGGTGGCATGCTGCGGACCGGAGCCGATGATGGCGGCGGTGGGCCGCTGGGCGGAGGCCCGCGGGCTGCCCTGTGACGTGTCGCTCGAGGCTCCGATGGCCTGCGGAGTCGGCATCTGCTTCACGTGCGTCGCCAAGGTCCGCGACGGCCATGGCGGCTGGGACTACCGACGCACGTGCATCGAGGGGCCGGTCTTCGACTCCCGGCTCATCGAGTGGTGAGGCCGAAGGCCGGACGTCAGGCCTTGGCCGTCTTGCGGCCCTTGGCGGCGTCGACGGTGCTGCCGCCCTGACCGGCCTTCTTCACGCGAGCCGTGAGCCGCGACTTGATCCGCGCCGCGCGGTTCTTGTGGATCGTCTTCGATGCCGCGGCCCGATCGGCCTTCTTGGCGACCGTCCGCAGCTCTTCCTGGGCCTTCGCGACATCGCCCGACGAGATCGCGGTCAGCAGTTTGCGAACCTGCGACTTCAAGTCGCTCTTCACGGCCCGGTTGCGTTCGCGGTTGCGGAGGTTTTGACGATGACGCTTCTTGGCGCTGGCCGAGTGGGGCATTCCGAATCCTTATACGTTGCGGGGTGACATTTGCGGGGATCGACGGGGCCTCTGGACCGGCGTCGCGAGGGCCGCCGGACGGCCTCAGCCCTCGGTTTCCGCGACCCCTTTATCCCTCGCGGGACCCAACTTGTCCAGTCGTTCGGCCACGTCGCGGTAGCCGAAGTCGAGGCCGGCCAGCGCGGAGAGGTATTTTTGGGCGGCATCGGTGTCGTTGAGCCCCGCCGCCAGCACGCCCGCCCGGTACAGGGCCCGCTTGCGCAGTTCCAGTTCCCGGTCCGTGAGCGTCTCGACGGCCGTCTGGTAGTTCGCCATCGCCAGCTGATACTGCTTGATCTTCTGGAAGCATTCCCCCAGTTCCAACGCCACCTGCCCCTTGCGCCGGGCGTCGTGCAGCACCTCTTGGAAGCCACGAATCGCCTCGGCGAAGTTGCCGGCGGCCTTGAGCCTCATGGCGAGCTCGTATTTCCAGGTCAGGTTCTCGGGATACCGCTCGCAGCGGGCCGCGTAGACGTCGATCTCCTGCTTGACGTGCACCGTCCGGAGCCGCTCGAGCGTGGCCCGATTCTCCGGCGTGTCCTGCTCCTGGACCCGCTTCTCGGCGATCATCACCTTGGACCGGCCCCAGCGCAGCTGGCGGTCCTCGACATGCTCGCGCACCTTCAGGTCGTTGCCCGAGGCTGCCAGCGCCTTGGCCAGCGTCTTTTCCGCGTCGTCGATCTTCGCGTCGCGCTCGAGCAGGTCGGCGAGCTCCAGGTAGGCGTCGATGTCGGCGGGCTGCTGCTGAATCCGCTGGCGGAGGACCGCGATCGGATCGCTCGCAGCCGCGGCCCCGGCGGCCGGACCGACGGCCGGCTTGCCGCCACCCCGCCCGATCATGCCCTGGCCGGCGGCGATCGTCTTGTCGACCGAGAGTTGCGCGATCGCCCGCTCCGCCTCCTCGCCCAGCCCCTTGATCCGGGACACCCGCCGCCAGCATTCGATCGCCTGGTCGAAGTTGCCCTGGCCGGCGGCGTACTTGGCGCACTGCCGATTGACCTCGGCGTCCGTCGGGGCCGCATCAAGTGCCGCCCGCAGGTAGCGTCCCTGGGCCTCCGGCCACATGAGGTTGCCCGCTGCCTCCGCCATGATGAGCAGCGCCCCGTGGTCGGCGGGATTCGCCCTGATCGCCTCGACGCCCTGCTTCAGCACCTCGCGCCACTGGGCGGCGGCGGCGAGTTTCTTCAGGCCGCGGCCGCCGGTCGCGAACAGCGCGGTCAGCGAGCCCGCCTTCTTGGCTCCGTATTTCCGCTTCAGAGCCTCGAGAAACGCATGCAGGAAGACCGGGTTTCCCGGGTCGCCGAGGACGCACTGGGCGAACATGTCGATCGCATAGTCGACGTTGGCGGCCGCCAACGTGCCGGTCCGATAGCACTGCAGGAGCCGTTTCTGGTCGGTGGGCGGGAGCGTCCCCCAGGAAGCGGCCAAGGTCGGGTCGGCCTGCACAGCGGCGACGTTTCCGCCGGACGCGGTAGACTCGTTGGACATGGCGTGTGACGATGCTCCCGAATGCTCGCGGTGCCGCGAGCGGGAAATTGTAGTGGCGGTCGTGACGCCCTGAAACACCGCCGCCTCCAGCCGCCCGTGGACGGCCTCCGATGTCCGCTTTGCCTCCGTACCAACTCGGCCATGTGAGCTTCGTCGGCGCCGGGCCCGGTGCGGCCGACCTGCTCACGCTCCGGGCGGCGGAGGCCCTGCGGGCCGCCGACGTCGTGGTGCACGACCTGCTGGTGCCCCCCGCGCTGCTGGATGTCGTGAACCCGGCGGCGGAACGGATTCCGGTCGTCCGCGAAGGCACCGCCGGCGGCGATCCGGGCGAAACGACCGGCCGGCTGCTGGTGCGGCTCGCCCTGGCCGGTCGCCGCGTGGTCCGGCTCAAGGGGGGCGACCCGACGGTCTTCGCTCGCCTGGCGGAAGAGCTTCAGCCGCTGCGGGACGCCGGCGTCGCGGTCTCGATCGTGCCGGGCGTGACGGCCGCGTTGGCCGCCGCCGCCGCCGCCGCCGTGCCGCTCACGAGCCGCGCCGCGGCATCGAGCCTCACGATCGTCACCGGCCACGAGGCGGAGGCGAAGGAGGCCGGCCTCGACTTCCATGCGCTGGCGGCGCTCCCGGGCACGCTCGTCATCTACATGGGAGTCGAGAAGGCGGCCCGCTGGGCGCGGTCGCTCATCGAAGCCGGCAAGCCCGCCGCCACGCCGGTCACCGTCGTCAGCTGCTGTTCCTGGCCGGTGGAACGAATCGCCAGCGGGACGCTCGCGGACTGCGCCGCCGGCCTCGAGCAGGCAGGATGGCAGAGCCCCGCCGTCGTGATCGTGGGCGAGGCGGCACGGAGCCGGCCTGCGGGGCCGCTCGCGGGGCGGCGGGTGCTGATCACGCGGCCGGTCGGGCAGGGGGAAGAGCTCGCGGCCCTCGTCCGCGGGGCTGGCGGCCAGAGCCTGTCCGTGCCCGTCGTGGCCATCGCCGACCCGCCCTCGTGGCAGCCGCTCGACGACGCGATCGCGCGGGCCGACACCTACGACTGGATCGTTTTCGCCAGCGCCAACGGCGTGAGGGCGTTTGCAGCGCGGCTGCGGGCCGCCGGGCGCGATGCTCGGGCTCTGGGCACCGCGCGGCTCGCGGCGATCGGCCCCGCTACGCACCGCGGCCTCGAGGCCGTGGGCCTCGTCTGCGACCTGACGCCGGCGGACTTCCGGTCGGAGGGGCTGGCCGAGGCGTTTGCCGCCATGCCGCGGGGCGGGCGATTCCTGCTCATCCGCGCCGACAAGGGCCGCGATCTCCTGCGGCGCGAACTGGAAGCTCGCGGGCATCATGTGGACGAGGTCGTGGCGTACGTCAGCCGGCCGCTCGAGGCGCTGGACCCGGTGACGCTGGCCGCGGTCGATGCCGGCGTCGACTGGGTGACGGTCACAAGCTCCGTGATCGCCGAGGCGGCCGCCCGCCTGTTCGGCGACCGCATGCGACGGTGGCGGATCGCCAGCATCAGTCCGATCACCTCCGCCGCCCTGGAGCGGCTTGGCCTGCGGCCGGCCGTCGAAGCCGACGAGGCCACCGCCGGCGGGATCGTCGCTGCGATCGGCCGCTGGGAGGCGGCGGCCGCCGCACGACCCGCAGAGTCGTCACGGTCGGGCTGACCGGCGGACGGAAAGGCCGCCCCGGCGCCGGTCGATTGGAGACCGGTCGAAACCCGGGTCGATATCATCCTCGCGCGTCGGCTGGCAGTCGGCGGCACACGGGGGAGCATCATGCGACGGTCCGTTGATCCGACGACGCTCGTGGTCTGCGCGACCTTGCCGCGGCCGACGCGGCGCGGAGCCTGTGCGGCGTGGCTGGACACGCTGGGACGGTCGGCGGCCGTCACCTGGGCGGCCGACATTGACACGCTCGTCGCCGTCGCCGACGCGGCCTCCAGCCGCGGCGTGCCCATGCCGGAACTCGCGTTGGCGGTGCAGCCAGGCTGGCTCGACTCCCGGGCCACGCTGCGGCGGATGGTCGACGAGGCGCGGCAGGTCGTGCCCGGGCTCGCCGCGGCGGTCCTCCGCGGGCCGCGGCCGCTCGCCCACCAGAGCCTGCTTGCCGCAGAAGGCATGCGGGTCGTCGTCGTGGATGCGTTCGCCGACGCGGGCCGCGGAAGCCGGCGACCGGCGCCGTCCGGATGGCGGTGCCGCAACCCCGTGTGGGGGCTGTGGGAGGTGCAGGTCAATCCACCCCGGCCCGCCGGCGTGGTCGGCTGGCTGCTCCATGGCTCGATGCCGCGGCTCCGCCCCGGCGCCCTGCACGTGCTGCATGCCGGCGACGTGCCTGCCGACCGCCCCGTGAGCGGCCGTCTCGACCGGTGGCTCGCCTGGGCCGAGCGGCGGGCCGCCACCGGCCGGCTGCGTGTCGTGGGGCTCACGGACCTGCCGGCGATCCTCGGCCGGGGCGGTGCGACGCTGGTCAGCGGTTCGGTGTTGAAGGCTGCTTAGCGGCCCGGCCGCGACCGAGATCCAACAGCGACCAGCTCAAGTACGCGAGGATCAGTCCGCTGACGATGAAGCCGACGTCAACGCCGATGCTCACCCGTTGGAACGGGAAGCCCGCGGCCAGGTCGGCCAGGAACAGCACCACGACCAGTCCCGAAACGATCATCCCGATGAGTGGCAGCGCCTTCGACACGCGGTTCGGAACTCCGGGGGGCCGTGGTTTCGTTCCACGGGACGTTTCCTTACCATAAACGTCGTCGTCCGGGGAGGCGGTGACTCCCGGACGGCGGTTTCGGCCGCCCGCCGTCGGCCTTCCGCACCGCCAGACCGGAGCCCCGCACCGTGGCCGCCGAAAAGACAGCCCGCGTCGCCGTCTATACCGGGTCGTTCGATCCGATCACGCTCGGCCACCTCGACGTCATCACCCGGGCCAGCCGCATCTTCGACGGCCTCGTGGTCGGCGTCGGTATCAATCCCGACAAGCAGCCGCTGTTCTCGCTGCAGGAGCGGGTCGGGCTGGTGCGGGCCGCCGTCGCCGGGCTGCCGAACGTGCGGGTGGAACTGTTCAGCGGGCTGGCCGTCGCCTTCGTGCGCGAGCAGGGGGCCCACGTGCTCCTGCGCGGCGTGCGGTCGCTGACCGACATCGAGGCGGAGTTCACGATGACGCTCGCCAACCGCAAGCTCGACCCGGCCGTGGAGACGGTGTTTCTCATGGCCGACGCCGAGTACTCGCACGTCTCGTCGTCGCTGCTCAAGCAGATCACGCCGCTGGCGGACGACGAGCGGCTGCTGCGGTTCGTGCCGCGGCCGGTCGTGGAGGCGCTCCGCGCGAAGCTCCCGGCGAAGGGTTAGGGAAGTCAGCCACTTCAGCCCAACCTGGCTCGGGGACGGCAAAATTGCCGCTTCGCGGTCTTCGGTCTTATAGATTCTCGCTGTGGCCGCGGCGGCCACACGCTCGTCGAGCGTTCGCCGATCCCCGCGGCTCCAGGAGTCCCCGGGCGGAAGCCCGGGGACTCCGGGCACGAAAACCACCCCGCCATCCATGCCCCACGACGGTCCGTGATTCCCCGGTTCAAACCCGAAACACATGGCACCCGGGAAGGTAGGCCCTGTAGCGGCGGTCTCTGACCGCCGTGCCCCCCGGCTTCCGCCGGGGGCTTTTTGTGCCATTCACCAGCGTCACGCCGGAGGGAGTGCCGGGGATAGCTCTCCAGCGAACGCCGCAGGCCCGCGGCTGACGTTCAATTCTGGCTCGCCGGGGAGCCTTGGCCGCCGGCTTCGAAGTGCTGCCGCAGGTAGCGGGCCCGCTCGATGTTGCGGTCCTTCGTGTCGAGCTCCACGCCGCGCAGCTTCTGCAGGTGGGCCGGCTGCGTGCGCACCAGGAGCGAGTTGATGTCGGCGATCTGCACGTCGCCGATCAGCCCGAGGAGCACGCCCATCCGCACGCGCGAGAGGAGCTGCATCGTCTCCTCGGCGCTGATCGTCTGGGCCGTGCGGAGGATGCCGAAGGCGCGGCTCACCTGGTCGTGAACGTTCTGCTGCGTCTCGCGGACGAGGAACTCGCGGGCCCGCCGCTCGTAGTCGATGAGCACCGGGACGACGTCGCCAACCTGCTCGAGCAGTTCCTCCTCGGTCTTGCCGAGCGTGGTCTGATTCGAGATCTGGTAGAAGTCGCCCATCGCCTGCGAGCCCTCGCCGTACAGGCCGCGGACGGCCAGCGAGATCTTGTGCAGGCTGCGAAACACCTTGTCGATTTGCCGCGTGATCACCAGCGCCGGCAGGTGAAGCATCACGCTCACGCGGATGCCCGTGCCGACGTTCGTGGGGCAGGCCGTGAGGTAGCCGAAGCGGGGATGGAAGGCGTAGGGAACGACCTTCTCGATCTGGTCGTCGACCGCCTTGATCTGCTCCCAGACGCCGGCGAGGTCCAGGCCGCTGTGCATGCACTGGATCCGCAGGTGATCCTCCTCGTTGATCATCAGGCTCACCTGCTCGCGGCCGTCGATCGCCACTCCCCGGGCCCCCTGGGCCTCGGCGTGCTCGCGGCTGATCAACTGCCGCTCGACGAGAAACTGGCGGTCGACATCCTCCAGGCGGCCGACGTCGATGTACTCGAGGTCCCGGCCGACGGGCGCCGCGGCGATTCGCTCGCGGAGAAACTTCTCGATCTCCGCGCGGTCCTGCTCCGTGGCCCGGCTCACGAAGGGGTAGTGGGCGACGTTCCGCGCCAGCCGCACGCGACTGCTCATGACGATGTCCGACTCGGGGCCCGTGCCCCGCAGCCATTCACCGACGCCGTGGGTAAGTGATTCAAGATTCATGGTCAGCGCTGCGCCCGTTTCCGTGAACAAGACTCAAGCCGGGGGTGGGCCGAGCCAGCGGTCCTCCAGGGCCCGGATCGCATCGCGGTCCTCCTTCGCCTTCTCGTAGTCCTCGCAGCCGATGGCCTCCTTCATGCTGCGCCGCAGGCCGATCAGGCCGGTCAGCTCGTCGGTGCCCTCGGGCAGCCCCGCAGCGGCCCGCGAGGGGCGGCGGCCGGTGTGCGTCGTGGCCCCGTGGATGTTGGCGATCAGCGGCTCGAGTTCCTTCTCGAAATGGACGTAGTCATGCGGGCAGCCGAGCCGCCCCTGGTTGCGAAACTCGAAGAACGTGATGCCGCACATGTCGCAGGCTTTCTGGTCGAGTGCGGCCAGTTCGTCGGCCGTCTGACCGACACCCAGCGGTCCCATCAGCGCCCCGCCGGCCGACGTACTCTCCTGGGGCTCCGACTCGCCGTCCGGGGCGGTTTCCGCCTGGTTCAGGTAGGCGCGGGCGTGGTCCTCGCAGAGGTGGAGTTCGCGCACCTCCCCCGCTTCCAGCTCGGTGATGTGGAAGACCGCCTGCTTGTCGCACTTCTGGCACTTCATGGAAAGAATCCGCGGAGACCCGGGAATCATAGCGAACCGCGAGCCGTGCGGCGCGGGCGGATTGTGACGGCCCCGCCGCGCCGGGTACGCTCGGGGATCCCGCGGCCGTTTCCGCGGCGTTTGCTTCCATCTCCGTCACGCCGCCATGCCGCACCTTCCGGACAGGTCCCGCTTCGCCGCACTCGCGCGGGCCAGCCGGCTCGTGCCCGTCTACCGCCGGCTGTTCGCCGACGCCCTCACCCCGCTGTCGGCGTTCGCGCGGATCGACGCCGGCGACACCGGCTGCCTGTTCGAGAGCGTGGTGGGCGGCGAGAAGGTCGGCCGCTACAGCTTTCTCGGCGCCGACCCCTTCCTGCGGCTCGAGGCCCGTGGCGACCGGGTCCGGGTGATCGCCGCCGACGGCACGGTGGAGGAGTTCACGTCGCGCGACCCGCTGGCGGACCTCGAGCAGCGGATGGCGGCCTACCGGCCGGCCCGGCTGCCCGAGCTGCCGCCGTTCACCAGCGGCGCCGTCGGCTACGCGGCCTACGACTCCGTCCGCTACGTCGAGCGGCTGCCGAACCCGCCCGCGGACGATCTCGGCCTGCCCGACCTGTCGTTCGCCTTCTACGACCGGATGGTCGTGTTCGACAACGTCACGAAGGCGATCGACGTCGTGGTGCTCGCCCGCATCGAGGACGAGTCGGCCGCCGGCCTGGCCGCCGCCTATGACGCTGCCTGTCGCCGGATCGACGCCACGATCGACCGGCTGTTCGCCGCGTCGGCCTGGCCGCCACCGGCCGACATCGGCCCGCGGGGCGAGCCTGAATGTCTGCGCGACGGCACTGCCGTGTCGCGGTTCGACCGGGAGGGCTTCCTCGCCGCCGTGGACCAGGCCATCGAGTACATCCGCGCCGGCGACATCTTTCAGGTGGTCTTGAGCCGGCGGCTCGAGATTCCCTTCGCCGCGCCCGCGATCGAGCTCTACCGCACGCTCCGGGTGGTCAATCCGAGCCCGTTCATGTTCTTTCTGCGGACACCGGCCTGCACGCTGGTGGGCAGTTCGCCGGAGATCATGGTTCGGTGCGTCGACGGTGCGGTCACGGTGCGGCCGCTGGCCGGCACCCGGCGCCGCGGCGGCACGCCCGAGGAGGACGCGGCCCTGGCGGCCGACCTGCTCGCCGACCCGAAGGAACGGGCCGAGCACGTGATGCTCATCGACCTGGGCCGCAACGACGTCGGCCGGGTGGCGGCGATCGGGTCCGTGGTGCTGTCCGACGTGATGACGATCGAACGGTACAGCCACGTCATGCACCTCACGAGCAACGTCACCGGCCGGCTGGCAGCCGGCCTGACGGCCTTCGACGCCCTGCGGGCCTGCCTGCCCGCCGGCACCGTGTCGGGCGCGCCCAAGATCCGCGCCATGGAGATCATCGACCAGCTCGAGCCGGTGCGGCGCGGTCCCTACGCCGGTGCCGTCGGCTACATCGACTTCGGCGGCTCCATGGACACCTGCATCGCACTGCGGACGATCGTCGTCGCCGGCGGGAAGGCCTACGTGCAGTCGGGGGCGGGAATCGTCGCCGACAGCGTGCCGGAGAAGGAGTTCGAGGAGACGGTCAACAAGGCCAAGGGGCTGCTCGTTTCCATCGAGATGACGGCCTCACGGCTGGCGGGCCGGTCCGCCGGGCCGGCTGCGAACAGGTGAGCGGATGATCCAGTTCGACCGCGCGAGCGTCGAGCGGGGCGGGCAGATCGTCGTCGAAAGCCTGTCGTGCGCCTGGGCTGCGGGCCGCGCGGTCGCCCTCATCGGGCGGGGGGGCGCCGGCAAGACGTCGCTCCTGGCCGCCGCGGCTACGGCCTTGCCGTTACATGCCGGTGACATTCTCGTCGAGGGGCGTTCGGTTCGCCGCGAGCCGGACGCCGTCCGTCGGGAGATCGGTTATGTGCCGGCGACCATGCCCGATTGGCCCGGGCTGCGGGCGGGCGAGTTTCTCGAACTCTTCGCCACGGCTTCCGGCCTGCGGGGAGCCGCGATCTACGGCGCCGTGGATCGCGGGCTCGCCCTGGCCGGCCTCGCGGGTCGGGGAGGCACGGCGCTGGAGACGCTGGCGGCCGCGCAGGGCAAGCTGCTCCTTGTGGCGCGGGCGCTGGTGCACGACCCGCGGGTGCTGCTGCTCGACGATCCCTTCGCCGGACTCGATCCGGCGGGGCGGACGCGGGTGGAACAGTTGATCGGGGACGCGCAGCTGATGGGGCGGACGGTGCTGGCGGCCATCGACGCCGCCGACGTGCCCGCCTGCTTCACGGACCTCGCCGTCCTCCGGGAGGGCCGGCTCGTCGCCGCCGGGGAACATGACCGGCGGCACTTCGAGGCGGGGCGTCAGTGGGCCTGCCGGGTCGTCAGCCCGGGGCACGCCGAAGCAGCCGCCCGCGTGCTCGCGGCCGTCGCCGTGGACGTCCGGGCCGTCGACCGCGACACAGTGGTGTTGCGGAGCGATCCACGGCGGGCATCGCTCGCCGACCTCGTGGCCGCGGTCGTGCGTGCGGGCCTCCCGGTGGACGAGGCCGGCTTCGCTCCGCCGTGGCAGGCGCAGCTCCTCGATTGACCGCCCGCGCATTCTGTAGCAGCGGTGGCTGTCTGTTGGCAAAACATCGCGTCGTGCGATTTTTGCCTGGTGGGCCTCCGCCCGCTGGAATCAACCCGGCCATCCCGGCCTGGCCCCTGGAGCGTGACCCCTGGATCGGCGGTCTCCGACCGTCGTGCCTGAACGATCGGATGCACCCGCATTCGGCGGTCAGAGACCGCCGCTACAGCCTTGGTCTCCGACCGTCGTGCCCGGTTGCTGGGAAGCCCGAAGCGCGAGCTGAGGGAATCCGCGGTGCTTTACCCGCGGCCATCCGCATTCCCTGTGGGACTGCCACCCCGCTCACCCATCCGTCACGCGGCCTCGCCCCAGGCGCGGCGGACCTCGGCGAGGCCCGCGACGCACAGGTCGTATTCGTGTGAAAGCCGCTCGAGCAGGAGGCGTTGCTCAGCCGCGTCGTCCGGCTCGAGGGTGCTCGCCAGCCAGTAGGCCCGTTTGCCGGCCTCGCGGTAGCCGATCAGCGGCTCCGGGCGGCCGGCCCGCTCGAAGCGGCTGACTGCCTCGGGGTAGAGGCCGCTCCAGAAGAGCGTGTAGTCGCCGATCTGGCGGTATTCCTCGCGGGCCTCGTCGGCCGAGGCATGCCGCTGGGCCACGATCAGCATCTTCGTGACCTCGGTCGGCTCCTCGCCGCCGACGCCGGGCAGGGCGGCAACGCGGTCGAGCCGCAGGAACCGCACCAGCAGGAGGGCGACGTAGTCCACCAGGGGCGGATCGACGACGCCCAGCCGCGCGTGGAAGGCGTATTCGGTCAGGCCGCGGAAGAAGCGGTCGATGTCGGACGGGTCACGGGCGGAAAACATGGGCGGCCTCGCACGCACCACGCACGCGGACTACCTTTTCTACGCACGTTATACGGTTTGATTTCTTCCTCCGGCCAGCGGGATTCATGCTCGTCATCGCGACCCTGCCGATTCTTCTCGCCGCCGGCGCCGAGGCCGCTCTGCGGCCGCTGCTGGTGCAGCTCGCCGTGATCATCCTCGCCGCCCGGGCGGGGGCGACCGTGGCCCGCCGCCTCGGGCAGCCGAGCGTCGTGGGCGAGATCGTGGCCGGGCTGCTGCTGGGGCCGTCGGTCTTCGGGGCCGTCGCTCCCGACCTGTTCGCCCAGGTGTTCCGTGGTCCGACGGGGCAGGGGGGAGGGCTCGAAGCGGCGCTCACCGGGTTCAGCCAGATCGGCCTCGTGCTGCTGCTGTTCTTGGTCGGCATCGAGTTCGATTTCTCCCACATCCGCAGGCAGGGGCGGCCGGCGGCCATGATTTCGCTGGCCGGCGTCGCGGTTCCTTTCACGCTCGGCCTCGGCCTCGCATGGGCGATGGCGCCACGACTGGGGGCGCTGGGCGCCGCCGGGCCGGTCGACCCGCGGACTTTCGCGCTGTTCCTCGGGACGGCCCTCTCGATCACGGCGATCCCCATCCTGGGGCGGATGCTGATCGAGATGGGGCTGCAGCACACGGTGCTCGGCGCCACCGTGATCGCCGCCGCGGCCTGCGACGACGCGGTCGGCTGGACGCTGCTGGCGGCGGTTTCGGCGATCGCGCTCGGCAACTTCGAGGCCGCGGCGATCGCCCGCATGGTGGCCGCCACGCTCGCGTTTGCCGCCGCGATGCTGCTCGTCGTCCGCCCGCTCGCGCTGCCGGTGCTGGAGCGGGCCGTGATCGATGACGGCGCGGACCGGCCGCGGCTGCCGCTTGGCTGGCTGTCATTGCTCCTGGCCGCCTTGCTGGCGGCGGCGCTGGTCACGAGCCTGATCGGCATCTTCGCGATCTTCGGGGCGTTTCTGCTGGGGGCGGCGCTGTCAGGTTCGCCGCGGCTTCGGGAGGCCGTCGCCGGGCATCTCGTCGATTTCGTCACGGTCTTCTTTCTGCCGATCTTCTTCACCTTCACCGGCCTGCGGACGAACGTCGGCTCGCTCGGCACGCCCGAGGCGTGGCTGTGGTGCGGGGCGGTGTTCGCGGCGGCGGTCCTCGGCAAGTGGGGCGGCTGCGGGATCGCGGCCCGGCTGGCCGGCGTGCCGCCGCGGGAGGCCGCCTGTGTGGGCGTGCTGATGAACACGCGGGCCCTGATGGAACTGATCGTGGCGAACGTCGGCATGGACCTGGGCGTGATCCCGCCGGCGGTCTACTGCATGCTCGTGCTGATGGCGATCGGCACGACGCTCATGGCCACGCCGCTGGCGACCCGGCTGCTCCGCGGCACGCCGCACGAGCCGACGCTCGTGGCCCGCGGGTTCCTGCGCGGCTGATCGAATACACTGGCAGGCTGCTGATCATGCCCGGGACAGCGAGGTGATCATGATCTTCATCGCACGCCCGGACGGGCATCTCGTCCGCTGGGGCAGGTGGCTTCTCGTCGCCCTCATGGTCGGTTGGAGTGCCGCCGCCATTCGAGCGGCCGACGACTTCGAGCGGCCGCCGATTTCCTATTCGGAGTCGCCGCCCGATAATCCCGTCACACGGCTCCAGGCCCGCCTCGACGCGGGCCAGGCACGGCTCGCCTTCGACGACCGCTGCGGCTACCTGCCGGGAGTGCTCGAGGGGCTCGGCGTCCCGCGGTCGAGCCAGGCGGTCGTGTTCTCGAAGACGAGCCTTCAGCAGCAGAAGATCGGCCCGAAGAATCCCCGGGCCCTGTACTTCAACGACGACGTCTACGTGGGCTACGTCCGTTCCGGTGACGTGGTGGAACTGTCCGTCGCCGATCCCCGCCTCGGCACCGTCTTCTACACGCTCGACCAGCAGGCCGTGGAGCGGCCGCGGTTCGTGCGGCAGACCCAGGACTGTCTGATCTGCCACGGGGGCTCCCAGACCCGCGGCGTGCCCGGGCACATCATGCGGTCGGTCTATCCGGACCCGCGCGGCCAGCCGATCTTCTCCGCCGGTTCCTACAAGGTTGATCACACCACGCCGCTCGCCCACCGCTTCGGCGGCTGGTACGTAACCGGCCGCCACGGGGCCGCGACCCACCTGGGCAACATCACCTACCGGAAGCGGCCTGAAGGCGACGTACCCGACGACACGAGCGGCCTCAACGAGGAGGAGTTGACGGATCGCTTCGACCCGGACGGCTATCTCACCGCGCACAGCGACCTCGTGGCCCTGATGGTGCTCGCCCACCAGGGCAACGCGCACAACGTGCTCACACGGGCATCGTTCGACGTCCGCACGGCCCTCCATCGCGAGGCCGCGCTCAACCGGGAATTAGGCGAGCCCGTTGGACACCGCTGGCCGAGCACGAACACCGTTCTCGAAGCCGCAGCCACCGCCCTCGTGGAATGCTTCCTGTTTTGCGATGAGCCGCGGCTCGAGGCGCGGCTCGCCGGCACGAGCGGGTTCGCGAGGGAGTTTGCGGCCGCCGGGCCGCGGGACGCACGGGGGCGGTCGCTGCGGGAGTTCGACCTCGAGCACCGGCTGTTCAAGCATCCGTGCAGTTTCCTCGTCTACACGGAGAGTTTCGACGCGCTGCCGGATGAACTGCGGGCGCGGTTCTGGAGCCGGATGGACGCGGCGCTGACCGACGCGAATCCGACGGGCCGGTTCGCGCACCTCTCGGCGGACGACCGGACTGCCATCCGTGAGATCCTCGCCGCCACGAAGCCCGGCGCACCGGCCGCCTGGGCCGCACGCTGACGCCAGAGCATCACCCGCAAGCAGCGGCGAGTTCGGCGACGACGTGATCGACATCCGCGAGCAGCGCCTCGCGCGGCTTGCCCGCCGACTCGGCCACGAGTCGTACGAGCGCCGAGCCGACGATCGCGCCGTCGGCCACGGCGGCCACCGCCTTCACCTGCTCGGGCGACGAGATGCCGAAGCCCACGAGGATCGGCACGTCGGTCTGCGTCTTCAGCCACCGGACGCGATCGACGAGGCCGGCCGGAAGGTCTGTGCGGGCGCCCGTCACGCCCGCCACCGACACGCAATAGAGAAACCCGGTGGACCGTTTGGCGATCGCCGCGGCGCGATCCGGCGGCGTCGTCGGCGTCACCAGACGCACGAGCGCCAGCCCCGCCGCGCGGCAGGCCGCGTCGAGGTCGTCGCTCTCCTCCAGCGGCAGATCCGGGACGACGAAGCCGGCGAGCCCGGCCGCCAGGGCGTCGGCCACGAAGCGGTCGATGCCGCGGCGGAAGATCAGCGAGTAGCTGGCCATGGCCAGGATCGGCATCGCGCCGGCGGCCGTCGCCCGCCGCGCCGCGTCGAACACGCCGGCGAGCGTGAGCCCCTTGCCGAGAGCCCGCGTATAGGAAGCTTGGATCACGGGGCCGTCGGCGATGGGGTCGCTGTAGGGCACACCAAGTTCGCACAGCGACGCGCCCGAGCGGGCGAGTGCGGCGAGCACGGCGACGGTCGTGTCGATGTCGGGGTCGCCGGCGGTCACGAAGGGGGCCAACGCCTTGCGGCCGGCGGCGCGATTGGCGGCGAACACCGCCTCGATGCGGGCGAGGCCCGTGGCAGGGACGGTTGTGCTCATGCCCGCACCCCGCTGCCGTCGGCGGCCAGGCCGCGGAGCCGGGCGATCTCGGCGGCATCCTTGTCGCCGCGGCCCGACAGGCAGACGACGATGATCTCGCTCGGCGGCCGTGCCGCCGCCTCCCGCGCCGCCCAGGCCAGGGCGTGCGACGTTTCGAGCGCCGGCAGGACACCCTCGCGGCGGGCCACGAGATCGAAGGCGTCGAGCGCCTCGCCGTCGGTCACGCTCGTGTATTCCACGCGGCCCAGATCCCGCCAGTAGCTGTGCTCGGGACCGACCCCCGGATAGTCGAGGCCGGCCGAGACGGAGTGGACGTCGGCCGTCTGGCCATCCTGATCCTGGAGCACGTAGCTCAACGAGCCGTGGAGGATGCCGGGGCTGCCGTAGGACAGGCTGGCCGCGTGGTCGCCGGCCTGGCCCGAGCGGCCCCCCGCCTCGACGCCCACGAGGCGGACGTCGTGGTGATCGACGAACGGATAGAACATGCCGGCCGCGTTGCTGCCGCCGCCGACGCAGGCCACGACCGCGTCGGGGAGGCGGCCGAGCTGGCGGCGGCACTGGTCGACCGTCTCCCGGCCGATCACGCTCTGGAAGTCGCGGACGATCCGCGGGAAGGGGTGCGGGCCGACGACGGAACCGATGATGTAGTGGGTCGTCTCGACGGAGCCCATCCAGTCGCGCATCGCCTCGTTGATCGCGTCGCGGAGCGTGCGCGAGCCGCTTTCCACGGGCCGCACCTCCGCCCCCATGAACCGCATGTTGCGGACGTTGGGGGCCTGGCGGCGGACGTCCTCCGCGCCCATGTAGACGACGCACTCCAGGCCGAAGCGGGCGCAGGCGGTGGCCGTGGCCACGCCGTGCTGGCCGGCGCCGGTTTCGGCGATGATCCGCCGCTTGCCCATGCGGATCGCGAGCAGCGCCTGGCCGAGCGTGTTGTTGATCTTGTGGGCGCCGGTGTGGCTCAAGTCCTCGCGTTTGAAGTAGATCTGCGCACCACCGGCGTGCTCCGTGAGCCGCTTCGCGAAGAGCAGGGGAGTTGGCCGGCCCACGAAGGCCGATAAGAGGCCGTCGAGCTCGGCGTGGAACGCGGGATCGGCCTGGGCCTCGGCGTAGGCGAGTTCCAGCTGGTCGAGCGCCGCGGAGAGCGTTTCGGGAACATAGCGGCCCCCGTAGCGACCGAACCGGCCGTAGGCGTCGGGCACGCTGGATACCAAAGTGGCGGACGGAGCGGCCATGCGGCGGGGACCTCGGGGCGGGATGAAGCGACTGCGTCGATTGTAGCCCGGCCCCGGACTGCTACCATCCGACCGCTGTGGTCGGGCGTTCCACGTCCGGCGGCGGCCCACCGTGCGGTGTCTCCATGCCCGAACTGCCCGAGGTCGAGACGATGTGCCGCGGCATCGCCGGCTGCGTCGGCCTGCGGATCGCCGCCGCCGCGCTGCCCCGTGGCCGCGTGCGGCCGATTGCCACCGTGCCCCGGCCGGCCGTGCTCGTCAAACGACTCGTGGGGCGGACGATCGCCGTTGTCTTCCGCCGCGGCAAACGGGTGGTGATGGAAGTGGCCGCGGCGGGAGATGCGCCCCTGTGGCTGGTGATCGAGCCGCGGATGACCGGGCTGATGCTCGTGACCGAACCGCCGTCGGCGGAGCATGTGCGGCTCGAACTCTGCCTGCACGCCGACCGCGGTTCAGCCACCGAGCGGCTGCTGTTCTGGGACCAGCGCGGCCTGGGCACGATCCGCCTGCTCGACGCCCGCGGTCTGGAGCGGGCCTGCGGCGCCGCGAAACTCGGGCCCGACGGTCTCGTCGTCACCGCGGACGACCTCGCATTCCGGCTGGGCCGGTCGCGGCGGGCGGTGAAGGTGGCGCTGCTCGACCAGCGAGCCGTCGCCGGCATCGGCAACATCTACGCCGCCGAGATCCTCTTTCGGGCTGGTATCGACCCGCGGACCTCCTGCCGACGCCTCAGCCGCGACGCCTGGGAGCGGGTCGCCGCGAGCACTCGCGCGATCCTCGCCGAGGCGGTTCGACACGAGGGCTCTTCGATCGGCGACGAGACCTACCAGACCGCCGCGGGAGCGCCGGGCCGGTTTCAGAAGCGACACCGCGTCTACGGCCGCGAGGGGCGGCCGTGCGGCCGCTGCCGCGTGCCGATCGTGCGGATCGTCCAGGCCCAGCGATCCACCTTTTACTGTCCGCAGTGCCAGTGTCGGCACCCAAAGCGTAGGCCTTGCCCTCGATGAACCAGCGTCGGGAAGCGGTCTCGTCACCGTTCCAAGAAGCCCCCGGCGGAGGCCGGGGGGATGGTTCACGCGAACCCGCGGCATCGTGCCGCGGTTCGCTTGTCGGGCCTCCGCCCGCTACCGGTCAACCCGGCCCTCCGGGCCTGGCGCCGTCCACAAAAAGCCCCCGGCGGAAGCCGGGGGACTCCGGGTGGTATGACTTCCCGGGTGCCATGTGATGCAGGTGCGAACCAGGAAACCTCGTGCCACCGTGCGGCATGGATGGCGGGGTGGTTTTCGTGCCCGGTGTCCCCGGGTTTCCACCCGGGGCTTCTTGGAACGGTGACGATGACGATTCCAGGTGCAAAGGGTCTGTAAACGGTAAACTCCCGGCATTCCTTCCGGCCGTATCGGAGCACAATCCATGACCGCGCCCCGCATGCCACTCTCCCGCCGCCGGCTGCTCGCCGGGGCCGCCGCCTGTGCTGGGAGTGCCGCGATCGGCGACCTCCGCGCCGAGCCGCCACAGGCCGCCACCGCCGAGACGCTCGCCGGCCGCCTGCACGCGTCGCTCTCGCCGGCGCAGCGGGAGCAGGTGTGCTTTCCGTGGGACTACCGGCACCCGAAGTTCGGCCTGCTGCGGACTCGCGTCGGCGCCAACTGGAACGCCACCGAGCCGACCGTGGCCGGCGACTTCTTTACCAAGGATCAGCAGCGGCTCGTCCGCGAGATCTTCGAGCGGCTCATCGAGCCCGACTGGCACGCGCGGTTCGACAAGCAGATGGAAGACGACTGCGGCGGCTTCGGGCATGACCAGTCGATCGCGCTGCTCGGCGAGCCGGGCAGCGGGAAGTTCCAGTTCCTGCTCACCGGCCGCCACATGACGCTCCGCTGCGACGGCGACTCCGCCGAGCACGTCGCCTTCGGCGGCCCGATCTTCTACGGCCACGACGCCGGCGGTTTCAACGAGGGAGCCGATCACAAGGGCAACGTCTTCTGGCCGCAGGCGGTCGCGGCCAACAAGGTCTACGCGATGCTCGACGGCAAGCAGCGGGCGGCGGCGCTCGTCGCCCCGCTGCCCAAGGAAAACGCCATCGCGTTCCGTGCCGCGGGAAGCGCTCCGGCGGGCATTGCCGTGACGGAGCTCTCGGCCGACCAGCGGGCGGAGTTGGACAAGGTGCTGGCCGTTCTGCTCGCGCCCTATCGCACCCGCGACCGCGACGAGGTCCGTGGCTGCCTCGCGAAGCAGGGCGGGCTCGACCGCTGCCGGCTGGCCTTCTACAAGGACGGCGACATCGGCCACGATAACGTCTGGGACAATTGGCGGCTGGAAGGCCCGGCCTTCGTCTGGCACTTCCGTGGCGCGCCGCACGTGCACGTGTGGGTCAACATCGCCGACACGCCCGACGTGCCCACCAACGCTTGACCCGCCTGCGTCCCTCATGACCGATTGCTGCATCATCGGCGGTGGAATCATCGGCCTGTCGATCGCCCGCGAGTTGGCCGGCCGCGGGGCGCGGGTGCGCGTGCTGGCCCGGGGCGGCCGCCGGGACACGGCTTCCTGGGCGGGGGTGGGCATCTTTCCGCCGGCGCCCGAATGGGCGGGCTGTGGATCGTGCGCGGCGCTGACCGCCTGGAGCGATCGTCTGCATCGGCAATGGGCGATCGAGCTGCTGGCCGAGACGGGGATCGACAACGGCCTGCGGCAGTGCGGCGGCCTGTACGTCGCGACAGCCGCCGGCGTGGATCGGCTGGGTGCCGCGGCACGGGACTGGCGGGCCCGCGGAGCGGAATGCCACGAACTCGACGCCCACGGGTTGGCGGCGTGCGAGCCGGCGCTGGCCGACGCCATCGGCCGCGGCGTGGTCGCCGGCGGGATCCTGCTGCCTGCCGAGCAGTCGTTCCGCTCGCCCCGGCACCTCGAGGCCCTCGAGGCTTCGTGCCGGCTGCGGGGCGCCCTCGTCACGCACGAGGCGGAGGTCCGGGACGTGCTGCGGTCGGGCAACGGCGTCGAGGGCGTCGTGGCGGAGGTGGCGGGAGCGGCCCAGACGGTGCGGGCGCGACACTTCGTGCTCGCGGCGGGCGCCTGGACGGGCGCGCTCGGTGCGAAGTTCGGCCTGCGGCTGGAGACGCGGCCGATCCGCGGGCAGATCGTGCTCCTCCAGCTGCCGCGGCCGGTGCTGACGCGGATCGTGAATCTCGGACTCCAATATCTCGTCCCGCGCGAGGACGGTCACCTGCTCGTGGGCTCGACGCTCGAGGATGCGGGCTTCGTGCCCGCGACGACCGACGCCGTCATCGACCGGCTCCGGACGATGGCTCATGACCTGCTCGGCGACGTGGCCCGCGTGGAGCCGACCCGCACGTGGGCCGGCCTGCGGCCGGGAACGGCGGACGGGCTGCCGACGATCGGCGCCGTGCCGGGGCTCGACAACGCCTTCGTGGCTGCCGGGCACTTTCGGGCCGGCCTCCACCAATCGACCGGCACCGCCGTGATGATCGCGGATCTGATCCAGGGGAAGCGGCCCATGATCGACCCTGCAGCGTTCGCGGCCGATCGCCCACCGGCGTTGCCGAGCGACGACTCCGTCGCCGCATACCTGGCCCGTGCGGCCGCGGAATCCGTTTGACGGGCGGGCGTCGCCGGGGCCGGGCAGTTTCACCAGCGGGCCTCGAGCCCGAGGTTGGCGCCGTGCAGGAATAGGCCGCCGTTGTCGTTGATGCCGGTGCCCGCGCCCGCGACCGTCCCGAAATCCCACTGCGTCGGGGCGAGGGTGGCGTTGGTGAGCCAGATCAGGTTGTAGCCCGCCCGCAAGCCCCACGTTTCAGTGAGCCGGTAGATGAGCGTGGCGTTGAGGTTGCCGATGAACCCCACGCCCACGGCGGACGCCGACACGGCCGGCCGTTCGAGGCCGCTGATCGTGCCGACGATCGGGTCGCCCGACTGGGAGCCGGCGGTGCCGCAGACCGCCGTCTTCCACCAGCCCTCCACCGCCCACCGTTCCCACTGCCGCCGCCCGCGCATGCCGATCTGCGGGCCGAAGAGGTTGGTGGTCGAGCGGACGGTGTACGCGGCCGGCTCGGGAGGCGAGCAGCAGGCCATCGAGAGCGATGCCTGCTCGTCGAGTCCCGCCCAGACGAAGCCCGCCAGCCAGTCGATGCAGTGGCAGTTCGATCGACCGTTCGTGAGCCGACAGCCCGTCGGCCCGCACTCCTGGCAGCAGTCGGAACGGAACAGGTTGACCTCGGCCATGTTGAGCGTGGACCAGTAGGTGGCGCGAGCCGACTCGGCGGTGTTGAAGTTGTTCACCGCCAGACCGAGGGGCGGCGTCATTTCCAGGGTGTCGGGGCCCGTCGCCGTCGCCTGGCCAAACATCCCGTAGACGCCGAGGTAGCCGATCTCCCAGCCGAGGTCGTCCGTCAGGAGGGAGCCGTAGAAGACGCGGAAGCCGGTCGCCACCGCGGGCTGAAGATCCTGGGTGGTGATCACCGGCAGTCCCGTGGCGGCGTCGGAGACCAGCGTCTGGTCGCCCGCCTGATTGTTCCGCTGCAGGAAGAGCACGTCGAACACCGCATACCGCCGCCAGTCGGGGCAGCAGATGCCGCGGATCATCTCCAGGCAGGCGTCGTCGGGGAGGGGGGGCGTTTCGCCCATCGCCTCCGGGCAGGGAGCCACCAGGGCGTTCTCGCCGTCGTCCCAGGATGCCGCCATGGACGGCGAGCATGCCGTCGCCAGCAGGCAGGCGGCCGCCGCCCAGGCATGCGTCCGTCGTTTCGGTGTGCCCGCCATGTCCGCCTCCATGCCGTTGCGACCGTTTCCGGCGGAATCATCGGCGTGGGCGGTGCCAGGCATGCGGCCGGAACGACCGGTCCCGAAAAAGTTCCACGACCGAATCGGCCGCGTGCCGCGGCAGATTCGGTCGGGTAGTCTGGAGGGACGGCGGTGAGTTTGCGGGGGCGTCGCCCCGCCGACCGCGACCGCGGCAAGTCGGAGGATCGTTTCGTGCGTTCAGCGGAAGTCGGCCGGTTGTTTCGTCGCGCGGCGAGTGGGAGCAGGCGGGGCCGGACCGTGAACCGGTGCCATCTCCATGCGGAAACGCTCGAACGCCGGCTGGCGCCGGCCGTGGCCACGCCCTTCACCGTGCGGTTCACGACCAACGACACGGGCGACATCACCTTCGCCGCCAACACGCTGATGACGGCGCCCGCCACGCCCG